>OHUD01000111.1_pt1 | contig 48016 bp, 51 predicted proteins | sample 1579021 | NCBI WGS metagenome assembly OHUD01 (sample SAMEA3879597, study PRJEB24766) | human gut metagenome | biome: human-associated habitat; feature: feces | place: USA | collected 1985/1987
ACCATTCTGTATTTTATGCCATTTTCCGTGTTTACACAAATCATAAAAAAGAGCCATTATTAACGCTGCTTTAGCCCAGATTGAAAAATCGCTCGTTGAAGGCGATAAGATTCAGTTTGTAGGCTTCGGAACGTTTGAAACCCGCGAGCGCGGCGAGAGAACCGCAAAGAATCCGCGCACAGGCGAGCAGATTACCGTAAAAGCCGCAAAGGTTCCGGCTTTTAAACCCGGTAAGGCTCTGAAAGATGCTGTAAACAAATAAGAAAGCAAAAGGTGTGCAGTTGTCGGTTCGATGGCTGCACATTTCTTATCAGTGAATTTGACCTATATTTCTAACTGCAGAATATTAAAAGATTAAATTATGGTTTATGGGAGTTTAGATAGGTATGCAAATAAATAAAATGTCTGCATTGGCTACCCCTAAAAAGAATTCGTACATTGTAAAAAAGGACGGTGCAGAGAAAATCTTTGACAGTAAGCTCGGCAAATCAACAGAAAATACGATAATGGAAAATGCGGCGACTTTTGCACGCAACAATATAGTAAAAAAGTAATTTGATCGGCGGCGGATTGGATGAGTAAGTGCGGTCAGGATATAGAAATCAGTATTCGGATATTAGATGAAAATACCAAGAAATATGCCGAGGATTTTAAATGCGGCAATGAAAATATAGATTACTATTTCAATAAAGAGGCTGTGGATGATACCACATCAGTTACATATCTTTATATAGATAACGCAACAGATAAGTTAGTGGATTGCATAACATTAGCATGTTCGGCAATTTTTACTGCCAAGGAAACGGAAGAACAGTTTTCTACGATACTTTCGGCTATGGAAATAAAGTATTTGGCTACGAATGAAGAATATCAGCATATGCCTTATTATAGTAATAAGAGCCGTCCGTCACTTAGTGATTTAATGTTTGATTACATGATATCGTATATGTCGAAAATATCACATGAAGTGATAGGGGCGGCAAAAATAGTGCTGTATGCCGTTCCGCAAGCTGTCAGCTTTTATAAGCGTCACGGATTTAAGGAATTCGGAGATACTATGTACGGTGACGAAGGTTGTTATGTTGAAGGCTGCAAACCAATGTATTTGGATTTGAATGTCTGACCATACAACATAATTACACTGCTATTGGCTTGGGCGAAAGCTCCGTGGTCATCGAAAACGGGGAGCATATTCCCTGTATGTGAGGAATTACCTCACAATATTAAATTACCGTTTATTCTTAGGAATAGGCGGTATTTTTTTTGCGCAGTTTTCTTGAAACCTCTTCAAAACCAAAGGTATTTTGTTATTATACCGAATTATATTTATGAAGGAGAGGTTTAAAATGAAACTGAAAGGCACGGTTACCCATATTTTTGCCGAAAAGGAAAGCGGTTTTAAAATCATAGTCATAGACGTGCGGGATATTAAAAGCATTGAGCCTGACAAAAGAAACCCGGATTTTCCCGGCAGCGTGACTGTTCTCGGTATGCTTAAAGGCGTTAAGGAAGATTATGTTGTTGAAGTGACAGGCGAGTGGGAAAAGCGGCGGAACGGAAACTATTTTCCCTGGCAGTTTAAGGCGGCAGACTATATCGTTTGCGAATTTGAAACGCCTGTTTTAATGCAAAGGTTTTTGTCTTCACTTAAAAGCGCAGGACCGGAGACGGCAAGAAGAATAATGAGAATTTTTCCTGACCCTCAGAAAACAATAGAGGAAAATCCGACGGCGCTTACGGGTATCGGCGGGATAAGCTCCGAGCGCGCGGCGGGAATAAGAGCCGAATTTCTCGAAGAAAAGGAAAAGCGCAGCCTTGCGACTTTTCTGCATAGGTACGGCTTTAAAGCAGAAACGGTAAACGCAATTTCCGCAGAGCTTGGTAACGATGCAATGAAGATAGTTAAAAGCGACCCGTACTGCCTGTACGAAAAGGGCTTTGCTTCCTTTAAAATGTGCGACAGAATAGGGAACGACTGCGGAATAACCCCGTGTGCGATATGCCGAATGAAATGCCTTGTGCGCGCGGTGCTTAAAACAAAAGCGGGCGCAAAGGGTCATACATTTTTACCTGCCGACCTTTTAACGGAAGAATGCAATGCTTTTTTAAAGGAAAACGCGGCAATTGAAAGCGCAGTTACTAAGGAAAGGTTTGAAACGGTGCTTCATAACCTTGCAGCCGGCGGCACGGTTGTATATGAAAGCGGAAGATATTATCACCCCGACAGATACAAAAATGAAAGGGATACCGCTGAAATTCTTTTAAGAAGAATCGGGCATAGATCCCGTTATGCGGATGTATCGGAAGATGCTTTAAACGACTGTATTTCGGCAGCGCAGTATGAAATAGGCATAACGCTTGACAAAACGCAAAGAAACGCGGTTATAACCGCAATAAGAAATAGCACAACCGTTATAACGGGCAGCCCCGGCAGCGGAAAGACCACTATACTTAACTCATATATCAAAGCCGTGGATATGCTGTCCGAAAGGCTTGGAATACCGAAACCTGAAATTGCCCTTGCCGCGCCTACGGGAATGGCTTCAAAGCGTATGTCGCATTCGACCGGCAGAGAGGCAAAAACCATTCATAAACTCTTTGATATAGGCTACGATTCACTGGACGGAGAAAGCTGCTGCCGGAATTTAAGCGCGGATATTATAATTCTCGACGAGGTTTCTATGTTGGATATAGATACCGTAGGGTATATTATGCGTTCTTTAAGCGATGAAACGGTTTTAATATTGGTGGGCGATGTAAACCAGATACCCTCTATAGGTCCCGGTAATGTGCTGGCGGATATTATAGAGTCGGAATGTATTCCCGTAGTAAGACTTGAACATTCCTACCGTCTGGGCGGCAGAAAGACTATTCTTGAAAACGCCAAAAGGATAAACGCGGGCAATGAGGAGCTTATAAGAAACAGACAGGACTTTGTTTTTTACTCCGTTAAGGATAAACCGTCCGACAGGGAATGTTTAAGACTTTGCAGAGCCGTGGAGCGAATATTCTGCGAGGAATATTTATCCGGCGGGCAAAATCCTTACAGAGTACAGGTTATTTCTCCGCTTAAATCTAAAACGGCGGCTTCGGTGGATGAGCTTAATACCGTGCTGCAGAAAATTGCCAACCCCGAAATAAACGGAGACGAGCAGATAAAGGTGGGCAGGGCTTTGTTCCGTAAGGGGGATAAGGTAATGCAGATATCCAATAACTACGATAAAGGCGTATATAACGGCGATGTCGGCAGGATAACGCAGGTTTCCAAAAGGAAGTATGTTGTTCAGGTGGATTTTCAGGGCGTTTCGGTTGAATATTCCGGCGCGGAGCTTGAACAGCTGAAACACGCCTTTGCCACAACCGTTCATAAGGTGCAGGGCGGGGAGTACCCGGTGGTTATTATGGTAATAACCGGATTTCATTCGATGATGCTTATAAGAAACCTGTTTTATACCGGCGTTACCCGCGCAAAGGAAAGAATGATAATAGTAGGCGACGAAGATGCCGTACGCTATGCAATACGCAATACCAAAGGCACTAAAAGATTTTCGGCGCTTTGCGGGCTTTTGAAAAGAAAAAATGAGAATGAAAGAATAAAGGAGAAACCGTGATGATTTGGAAACAGAATACAGAGCTATCGCAATATGATTTTTTCAGGGGAAACGGATACAGCGCTTTCTCGGCAGTCGCTTTGTGCAAAGCCGGAATAAAAACGCTTGACGAGGCGGACGAATTTCTGAACGGCGACGAGCTATGCGATTTCAGACTTATACGCAATATAGATAAGGCAACGGATATTATTTGGAAGCATATTTTTGCTCATAACCGTATTTGTATATTCGGCGATTACGACGCTGACGGAATAAGCGCGTCAGCCGTTATGTTTTTGGCGCTTAAAAAAATGGGCGCCGAGGTATGCGTCAGACTGCCCGACAGAATTGAGGAAGGCTACGGCATAAGCAAAAAAGCAATTAAAGAGCAGGCAGAGTGCGGCGCAAAGCTTTTTGTTACGGTAGATAACGGAGTACGCGCCGTGGAAGAAACGGAATATGTAAAGGAATTGGGCTTGGATATTGTAATACTCGACCATCACGAGCCGGGAGATGTGCTGCCGCAGGCGGACGCGCTTATAGACCTGCATATTGAGGGCGAGACTTACCCATATAAAGAACTGACGGGTTCGGGGCTTGCTTGGAAGGTTGCGCACTGTATGCTTGAGCAAATAGAAGAACACGATTTCGCGCTTTCTCTCGCGGACATTGCTGCTATCGGTACAATAGGCGATGTAGCGCCGCTTAACGGAGAAAACCGCGTGATTGTAAAAAGAGCCGTTAAGCATATGCGCGACCCTTATTACGACAGACCCGGTATAAGAGCGCTTATGGGGGATATGTCGCATATAACAGCCGAGGATATTGCATACCGTTTGGCACCGTGCCTTAACGCTGCGGGCAGGCTTAACGTAAAGGGCGCTGAACTTTCCCTTATATTGCTGCTTGAAACTAATCCTTTGACTGCGGCGGAGCTTGCCGTAAAGGTTTTAAGCATAAACGAGGAAAGAAAACAAATGCAGACAGCGGCATACGGTCAGATACGCGAAGAGGCTGAAAAACTTGTTAACGCAGGGGATAAGGTGCTTGTTTTATGCACTGAAAAAGCGCCGAACGGAATAGTGGGTCTGCTTGCCGGAAATTTAAAGGAAGAATTCGGCAGACCCGCAATAGTTTTCGCCTTTAAAACGGATAAGGACGGAAAAACTGTGCTTACGGGCAGCGCAAGATCAGTTGAGGCTTTTCATATTCTGAACGGTATAGAGAAGTGCAGGGAGCTTTTGCTAAACTACGGCGGACACGCTATGGCTGCGGGACTTTCATTGCGGCCCGAAAACTTTGAGAGCTTTCGCCGGGCAATCAATGAAACTGCAAGTAATCTTACAGATGAGGAGCTCCAGCCAACCTGCTTTTGGGACATACAATTAGAACAGTCCGAATTAAGCGACGAACTGTTTGCCGAGGCAGAACGTCTTGAGCCGTTCGGTGCCGGTGCAAGGAAGCCGATTTTAAAAACGGAAGTAAAGCTTTTGGAAAATGAAGCGCATAAATTTATAGGGCAGAACGGCAAGCATATAAAGTTGTTTGCCGACGGGTTTTCGCTTATAGGTTTTAATCTGGCGGAAAAGTATATGGAGCTGTTATTGCCCGATAAAATAACCGCCTACGCAACCTTAGGTGAAAACTATTTTAACGGCGAAAAGCACAAGCAGCTATCCTTGTTGGATTTTTCCGCATAAGAAAACGGGGTGAAAAGACATGGCGGGAAAAACAAATACCAAGCAGATATGCGTTTATAAAACACAGAGGGCTTTGCTTGAGTTTATGGACGACACAAGATATGAAAAAGAGCCTATGGCGTCGCCGCACACGCTTATGTCGAGAATAAGGCTGAACGCCAAGGATTACAGCAAAGGCACGGGTGAGAATGCCGTTGACGCGTTTTATAACCTATCGGCAGAGGAGTTTTTTCAGTTGAACGACGCCGTAATAAAGGCAAAGACCGTAACGGCAAGAGAGCTGGCAATTTGCAAACGCAATGTTGAACGGCTGCAAAAGGCTTTAAAATGCGCAGGGGATAATTCAGCCCTTAAAGAGCTTGAGGACTTATGCTCGCAGTTTTCGGAAAGCCCGAATGAAATATTTAAAGAAGCGGGAGAAAAGATAAGCGGAATACTCTCCCGCCTTAAAGGAACGCCGGGTTCGGATAATGTAAGCGGTGCGGCTCTTTTTGAAAAAGCAACCGCCGAATATGACGAGGCAAAATCGCAAAGGGAGTTATATTCCAACATAAAAATTCTGAATTACGACAGATATGTGAATCCGGAAAATGCGGAAGAGCGAACCGTGACAATGCTGAAGGTCACATATAATCCTCAAAGGAATTATCCTTATGTGCTGACGGTAGCAAACGGTTGGGCGGTGCCGCTTATTACAAAGCTGAAGGGCGTTATAATAAAAGAGGGCAGCACAAGGATTACAGATAAGGTGGTTATATCCCTTGACGAGAGGAAAATGCTTTCAATGCTCGGAACGGTGGATTCTTTCTTAAAGGCTATGACGGCGTATGCGTTAGGTCTGTATTTTGAAACGGTCACTAACCCGATTTTATACTCCGGTGCATATGAAGATTAAACGAAAAACGGTTGACGGACTAAAAATTCTGTCAGCCGTTTTGTTTTCTTGAAACCGCATTAAAATTCCCCGTATAACCTTAACATAAGGGGGGAATGAATGTGAAGCACAGTTATTTAAAGCCTTGCAGATTTGAAATATATAAGGCGGCGCTGCCTAAAATAGGCGGATCTGTATGCTGCGGATTTCGACCGGTTCTTGTGGTGCAGAACGAAAAAGGAAACAGCAATTCGGATACGGTTATAGTTGCGGCAATTACGGGAAAGCAAAAGCCTTGGCTGCCGACGCATGTTGAAATAGGGCGCGGCGAGGGGCTTGACAGGGTTTCTACGGTTATGTGCGAGCAGATAAGAACGCTGCCGGATTATATGCTTGTAAAGAGAATAGGCGCAGTCAGTGATTCGGATAAGGTACGGGATATAAATTATGCGCTTGCAAGGTCGCTCGGACTGACTCTTAACGGTTGGTAATTGGCGGATAAGGTAAAACTTATTCGCAGATTATAATAAATTTATGAAGGAGTTTTTTTAAAAATGGAAAAAGGATTATAACGGTCACATAATACGAGAAAGAAAATACGGAGGATATTTATGAAAGCTATAAGTTACGGTAATTCCTATGAAATTTTTGACGATTCACTGAAAACATACGAAAAGCTGCCGCCGCAGAATTATATTGTGCGGTTTGCAAAGGAGAAAGGGTTTTTCCTTGAAAAATACCCGGATATGGAAATAAAGGAAAGCAAAATTTACGGCATACATACCGAAAAGGTCAAAAAGGTATTAAAAACATTTACTTCTTTTGAAAGAAACCTCGGCGTTATTTTAAGCGGGGATAAGGGTATAGGCAAATCTCTTTTCGCAAAGCTTGTCTGTATTGAGGCTATTGAAAAAGGGTATCCCGTCATAGTGGTTGACAGATATATTCCGGGTATAGATTCATACCTTAACTCAATAGAACAGGAAGTAGTGGTTTTATTCGATGAATTTGATAAAACCTTCTGCAATAATGACAATAACGGCATGTCTCCGCAGACTTTAATGTTGAGTTTGTTCGACGGTATATCTGTGGGCAAAAAACTGTTTCTTATTACCTGCAATGAAATAAGAAAGCTGAACGATTACCTTATTAACCGACCGGGCAGATTTCACTACCATTTCAGGTTCGATTATCCGTCTTACGAAGAAATACAGGAATATCTGCAAGATAAGCTTGAAGAAAAGTATTACGGCGAAATAGAAGGCGTAGTGGCATTTTCAAGAAAGGTAAATCTCAATTATGACTGTTTAAGGGCAATAGCGTATGAAATTTCAAATGGGCAGACATTTAAGGAAGCAATAAAAGATCTGAACATTGTTAACATTGAAGCGGTAAGATATGAGACGGTACTGCATTTTGAGGGCGGCGCCACACTGTCTGCACGAGGTGTGTATATTGACTTTTTCTCTCAGGAAAAGGCGGGAGCATATCTTTATGACAATTTGGGAAACAGCCATTGCAGAGTCGCTTTCGATGTGAAAAACTGTATTTTTGACGGAAGACTTATGACTAATGTTGTTAAAGCAGAGGATTTGAATATAGAGTTTGGCTGCTATGATGACAGCGATAGCGAAACTACCGAAAAGTTCAAACAGCTTAAACCGTCTTATCTTACGGTTACGCGCGAAACGAATACGAATATTCACTATGCGGTTTAAAAACGGCGGCAGGGAGATTTATATGAAAACAATAAGAATAGATGATGCTTTACAAATTCCTGAATCTGATGTTACGCACGAAAACCTTAAAATTATGTATGGTACGGGTATTTCAATGTATAGTAAAAACCAAAGAGGGGACAGAGTAGGATATTACAGAACCGGGGTTCAGACGCGGCTCGGTGATATTGAAATTTCTGCGTGGATCAAGTTGGCGGAAAAGCTTATTGAAAAAGAAAACGGTCAAAAGCTTTATGCAGAATTACTTGAATGGGCAAGGGAATACGGCTGTATCAAATCAAAGACTGAAGCGGATATAAAAGAAAAGGCGTTAGATTATTATGTGTCTGCAATTTATGACAATAAGAGTTGGTACGGTTATATTGGCTTTAATGAAAAGTATTACCCCGAAAAGCTTGCCAGCGGCAATTGATATGTGTTATAATGCCGATATAATGCGATACTGCTGAATTACAATAAGGAGATTATTTAATGTTTCATAAGATTAAAGATGTTATGCCATTGCCCGATTACCGTTTAGGCGTTCGGTTTTCTGAAGGGCGTACTAAAATTTACGATGTTAAACCGCTGTTTGATAAAATACCGGTATTTGCCGAGTTGAAAGACGGAAACAGGTTTGAAGATGTATATGTTGATGTCGGCGGAAACGGTATTGTGTGGAATGACCGCATTGATCTTTCGTGTGAGGAATTATGGGACAACGGCATTTTGGAAGTGTAAAAGAAAATGTCAAGAGCGCTCGGTAAAACCGGGCGCTTTTGCTTTGAAATTTCGTGAAAACAGGCGGCAATAAAATCAAGAACTTAAAATCAGATAAAAGATATTGTCAATCGGATAAAGATTAACTGTTGTGCAGCCTGCCGTATTATGTTAAAATGATTTCGGTAAGGTGGGAAAAGTATGCGGCACATAACGGTAGGCAGGAAATATAACGAAGGCAAGGTTGCAAAAATTGAGTGCGTTAGAAATGACCGACTTCAAAACATTGACATAAAAGACAAATGCTTTTTGCTGATCATTCTAACCGTCGGTAAGCTGGAATTTAAGGTAGAAAATGAGCAGTTTTGCGCCGCGGCGCCTGCATTTATCTGCTTTGACGAAACCGCCGACCCCATGCTTATTTCAAAGCAAAAAGCGCAGTATGACTGTATTTACTTTCATCCCGAATTTTTAAATGTTAATATGTCCTTTGAGATGCTGCGTAAAAAAGATTACGGAGATATTGCCTCCACACACGATTTATTTTTGTTAAAGCCGTTTACCGATAAAGCTTATGTTGTGCCCATAGCCGAAACACAGCTTGAAAAAATAGTGCAGGCGACAGATTGTTTGCAAACAGAGCTTGAAAATCAGAGGGATTGGTATTGGTCTTGCCGAGGTCGTTCCTATTTTATGGAGATTATTATTGCCTTAGAGCGTATGTACGGACTGATCGGTTATGGAATAAAGCACCAAATATCGGATAATGCACCGATTATCAAAAACCCAAAGCTTCGTGACGTGGTGCTGTATATTGAAAGCCGTTTTGATGAAAGCATTACTCTGCCCGATATAGCAAAAGCCGCCGGAATGAACCACACAACGCTTACGGTGCTGATGAAAGAGGAACTGGGACTTACAGCAATAGAGTACCTTATGAAATACCGCATAACCGTTGCCGAAAAGCAGCTTGAATTTACAAGCGTGCCGATAAAAGATATTGCAAATATGACAGGCTTTAAAACCGTGCCGCATTTCAGCCGTGTTTTTAAAGCCCATATGGACACCACCCCGGCAGAGTTTCGGAAAAACGCCGTGCAAAAACGAAAGGAAGAAATGTGGTGAAATATAAGGCCGTTTTTTTCGATCGTGATGGTACACTCACATATTTTGATAAAGAAAAAGAAATTTGGCGAGATCAGATAATTAGCGAATGGAGTGGTAAGCCTTTCAAATTGTCCTACGATAAAATGATGACTCTTTTTAACCTCGCAAGCGAAGGAAAAAAGCCTTGGTATAAAACAGTTGACGATGAGAAAGAGTTTTTAAAAAGGTATTATCGATATTTGCTTATAGGTGAAAATATTAAAGAACATTTAGATATTCGAGCCAAGTTATTATTTAATGAGCTATGGTGTAGAGATCGTGCCTTATTTCCTGAAACCATACAAGTGTTAGAGTATTTTTATAAGAACGGATATAAAATGGGCGTTATAAGCGATACCTCACCATCACTCGAATACAGTCTACAGCGATTAGGAATTGCTAAATATTTCACTTCCTTTACAGCCAGCTCTTTAGTAGGAGCAGGAAAACCAAGTCCTATAATTTTTAATGCCGCACTCAATGCACAAGGTGTTTTGCCGAAAGAATCTTTATATGTTGATGATTATAAACCTGAAGCAGATGGAGCAAGAGAACAGGGCTTTACATCATTCTTGATAGATCGAAGTGGAAACAATACTGATAAGTGGAGTATTCAAAGTTTGAAACAATTAATTGATTTCGTGGATGGTAAATATGCGTGAACCATATCAAATATTATCAATTCCTTATCGTATAGTTAACGATACGACATTGTTCTGTATCTTTCACAGAACAAATGGTGATTATTGGCAATTTATTGCCGGCGGCGGTGAGAATAACGAAAAACCGATTCAGGCAGCCCTGCGCGAAATAAAAGAAGAAACCGGCGTGACAGCCGAAAAGCTCACTGCGCTTAAAAGCGTCGCATTTGTTCCGGCGGAAGTGGTGGCGGAAAATATGAGAACGCATTGGGATAAAAATATCTTTGTAATTCCCGAATACAGCTTTGCCTTTGAGTGCAGCGCCGACCCTACTATTTCACGCGAACACTGCGAATATAAATGGCTGCCGTATGATGTGGCTCGAAAGCTGCTAAAATGGGATTCTAACAAAGTGGCAATGTATGAAACAAAATGTTTATTGGAGAACAAACAATGATTGCTCTACTGTCTAACGATATTACGAGTGAGCCATTAAAGAAAGCATTGAGCGGTTATTTTGTCACATTATCTATCGCAGAGTTGTAGTAACCGCGGATAATGAATATAAAGGACGATATTAAGTTTTGTAAACTGGAATTGGTGGGAAAGAATTATATGAAAACAGAAATAAAATCAAATGGGATTTGGTATCATGGTTCTAATAATATTTTCTCAGAACTAAGAATCGGCAGCACGATTACACAGTGGAAAGAACTGGCAGAGGCATTCTCGCATCAACCAAGTTGTTTGGAATATGACGATAAAGGAGTAATTCGTCATAACGGAACAGAGAAAGGATATTTGTATATCATTGATGAACCCATTGCTATAGAGGTGGATATATACCAGCATCCACAGACGACGATGGATGAAAATGCAGAGTTTTTAACTAAGCGGCCATTAAAAGTAAGAATTATTTGTGAGTTGTAAATTGGCGTTAGAGGTATTTGAATGAAAATACATATCATCGGGTGCAGCGGCTCGGGGAAAACATACTTTGCAAAAGCGCTGAGTGAAAAATATAATATTCCTCATTTTGATTTGGACGACATTCAATGGGATAACCATTCCGGCAGTTACGGCACTAAAATGCCTGTAGAAGAGCGCACCGAACTGTCAAACAATATCCTCGAAAATAATCATTGGATCATTGAAGGCGTATATTACGCTTGGGTGGGCAGATGCTTTGAAGAAGCAGATAAGATTTTTGTGCTTGATATGCCGAAACGGATTTATATTTACAGAATCATAAAGCGCTCCGTAAAAAGAAAACTTGGGCATGAAAAGGGCAAAAAAGAAACTTTAAAGTCGGTTTATAATCTGCTTAAATGGACAAATACCTTTCAAAGTAAAAGTATGGTTGAAATTAAAAAGATTCGTTCTGCCTACCCTGAGAAAACCGTTTGGCTGCACAGTTCAAAAGATGTTCAAAAATGGTTAGTATAAGTTGACTTTTAGTAATTGCATAATTGGGAGGTAATTTTTTATGAAAGATATTGTTTTAACAGGAGATAGACCTACAGGAGCTCTACACATTGGACATTATGTTGGTTCGCTAAAAAAACGTGTGGAGATTCAAAATAATTATGATAAACCATATATTATGATTGCTGATACTCAGGCACTCACAGACAATGCGCATAATCCCGCCAAAGTTCATGACAATGTAATTGAGGTTGCATTAGATTATCTTGCAGTTGGCTTGAAACCGGAGTTAAATACATTTTTTATACAGTCCCTCGTTCCAGAACTAACTGAACTGACCATGCTCTATTTAAACTTTGTTACATTGGCTCGTTTAAAACGAAATCCTACTGTAAAGAATGAAATGCATCAAAAAAAATATGGTAATGAAATACCAGTTGGTTTTTTAACATACCCTGTTAGTCAAGCTGCGGATATTACTGCTTTCCAAGCAAATGTAATTCCGGTAGGAGAAGATCAGCTACCTATGATTGAACAAACGAATGAAATTGTACGTCATATTAACAGACACTTCAATACTGATATACTGAGGGAATGCAAACCATTGTTATCAAAAGTGACTCGTTTACCAGGAATAGATGGACAGGAAAAAATGGGCAAGTCATTAAATAATGCTATATATCTAAAGGATTCATCAGAAATAATAAAAGAAAAGATAATGAATATGTTTACGGATCCTAATCATTTGCGGGTTGAAGATCCGGGGAATGTTGAAGTTAATACGGTATTTAAATATTTGGATGCATTTGATCCTGATTTGCAAGAGTTACAAGAATGGAAGGAACATTATAAAAAAGGCGGATTAGGAGATATGAAAGTTAAGAGAAGATTAAATGATATAATGCAGCAAACATTAGAGCCTATTAGGGAAAGAAGACTTATGTTTGAGAAAGATAAAGCAGAAGTATTAAATATGCTGAAGAAGGGCAGTGAATCTGCTAGACCGATTGCTGCAGAAACATTAAATAAATTAAAAGAAGTATTTACCCTTATTTATTAGAATGGAGAAAATTTAATTGCACATAAAAATTCAAAAAGATGTCCGAAATAAGTTTAAAAGTCTGCAAGCAGAACAACCCCCGGGTGCAATGATAGAATACCTATCTTCCATTTTGCAAACGGAAAACGCGGATACTTTCTTCACCGGATTTTGTTATTGGAACATTTCGGACAGCTTTGCCATGCTTAGAGATAGCAAAGCTCTTTATAAAAACCACTGTGAATTTGCAAAATTTTTAAGCGAAAAACCTTCAAAATATTTGCTTTGGCTTGCCTGTGACGCAACCCAGCGTTTTACGCTTGAACTCGGCGGGTTCGGAGATTTTTGGTGGAACTGTTATAAAACCGCTATAAGCGAAAATACCGCCATAAAAGCGGTAGAACCAATTACATTTGAGTGCCATAATGCGGCTTTGTCGGTAACGCCGACATTAAAAACACCTACGGACTATTTACTGTTTGCCAAAAACAATTTCAAAACATTTTTAAAATCATCCGAAACCTCCAACAATTACATTTTTTATAAAACAGTTTATGCTGCCCTTTGTCTAAAAACCTTTGGTCAAGCGGAATATGATGTATTTGAACTGGGGACACAATTGCTTCCGTGGCTACATTTAGACAATGCACCAAACGATCTTTTGATAGGTGAATGGGAAAGGCTCAACGGCCAGCGTTCAAAATATAATATGGCAACCGTAGCAATCAACAGAATTGTGAATGCTTTGATTGACTGCAATCAAACAAAAGCTGCAAAGGAACTGTATGACAAGGCTGTCAACTACGGTTTGTCTAAAAATTCATATATTGAGAAAAGGATGCAAACCGGTTAACTGTTAAGGAGTATTTGTTATGACCCATATAATGAACCTTGAATCGTCTGCTTTTTTAAAAATCGCAAAGGGGAGCAAAACAATTGAACTGCGGCTGAATGATGGAAAGCGGCAAAAAATCAATATCGGCGATCGAATAGAATTTCGTTGCGGTGAGATAAATTCCGTTATTTTCGCAGAGGTTATAAAACTGCATAAATTCTCGGATTTCGAGCAGTTGTATAAGGCGCTGCCCTTAGAAAAATGCGGTTATTCCAAAGACGATTTAAAGACAGCGCACTACACGGATATGGAAAAGTATTATATAAAGGAGCAGATCAAAAAATACGGCGTATTGGGAATAGAATTCCAAAAAATCACCGCGATCGTAGATGTAAAAGCAAGCCTTTTTGACCCCGAAGTACTGACGCTTTTAGCTCCGAGCGTCTATAATCCCACGCCCGAGTGTTTAAAGCACAGAGCGGAAGAATATGCGGCGGACAAAAGAACTAATGTGTATGCCTGCAAAATTGACAGTGTGTATGCCGGTATTGTTGTTTTGAAAACGGAAAACGACACCGCCGAGATTTTGGATATTGCCGCGAAACCCGAATATCGCAAACACGGAATCGGCAAAAGCCTTATTGATTTTATTTTCACTCAATTTCCGATAGATAATATTACAGCCGAAACCGATGACGAGGCGGTTGGGTTTTATAAAAGGTGCGGATTTAATGTGATTGGATTCGGAATGAAATGTAACAATAAAAGGTATATTTGTAACAAATTAAAATTTTAATAATACAGTGAAGCGGTTTTTTAGAATGGCTTTCATACTTGACATTTTTTTGCGTTTGCGCTATACTGATATAAACTGATACTTTATTATATCGGGAGGCCGCTATGGACATTAAAGTCTTTACCGAAATGTTAAAAGATAAGCATTTTCCGGACTATAAAAAACTAAAATATAAATACAATGGGGATTTTGACAGCTTTCTTAAAGCATTAGAGGAATTATATTATAAACTTTTGCCGCTATATGATTTTGACGGTAACAATATTGTTTTTACAGAAGCCTTTAACGCCGTCAATCAAAATGCGGTGAAACTGTTATTACAACCGCAGGATACGCATTACGGAATCAAAGCCGCCGAGGAGGAAATACTATCCACTTCGGCTATTGAAAGCGTGGATTTCAGCCGTGACAGTGTGCGCAAAATTCTAAAAGGCATGGCACCTGACGGCGAGCAGGAAAACAGAATCTTAGGCATCAAGCATGGGCTTGAATTTATTGCCGATACCTCCAACAAAATAACCGAGGACAATTTATATAGGCTTTATATGATGACTGTCGGCAACTTTCTAACCAATGACGATAAATTGTTAGAGGGCAAATTTTACAGACACGATACCGTTTATGTTGTCAGCGATCATATTGAACATTCAGGGCTTGACGCTCAAAAAGTGCCTGAGTTTATGAAGTCGCTTATCGCATTTGCTAATAATGCTGATGACATTAACGATCTAATTAAGGCGGCAATCATTCATTTTTACATTGCCTTTGTACATCCGTATTTTGATGGAAACGGCAGAATTGCACGGCTCGTTCATTTATGGTTTTTAATTCAAAAAGGTTATCAGTCGGCGCTGTTTATTCCGTTTTCAAGCAGAATTGAAAAAAGCCGCAAGGCATATTATGACGCTTACACGGTGATTGAGGAAAACAAGAAACTGAGCGGCAAAATAGATGTAACTCCGTTTATTCTTTACTTTATAAACAATGTTTACAATAAAATGAATGAGGATTCTGCAGCCGTTGAAACCTTAACTGTTTATGATGACGCCGTTAAAGACGGAAAAATAACCGAAAAAGAAACGAAACTCTGGAAATTTGTGCTGTCAGCTTACGGTACAGGCGAATTTTCAACAAAACGGCTCGAAAAAGATTTTGGGGACGCCGCCTACGCAACAATCCGAGGCTTTGTTCTAAAATTTGAGCAGTTGGGGCTTCTTTCCTCTGCAAAATACGGTCCGCGAGTTAAATACAAGGTTGTTAAATAAGGCGGTGAGAAAATGACAGGCGTGATATATGCACGGTATTCAAGTGATAATCAGCGTGAAGAGTCCATTGAAGGTCAGTTGCGTGAGTGCAAGGTGTTTGCCGAAAAGAACGGTATTCAGATTATCGACACATACATTGACAGGGCAATGTCAGCTAAAACCGATAACCGCCCAGATTTTCAAAAGATGATCAAAGACAGCGCAAAGCAGCAGTTTGAAACCGTTATTGTATGGAAGCTTGATCGCTTTGCCCGCAATCGCTATGATTCCGCACATTATAAAAGTATTCTAAAAAGAAATAATGTCCGTGTGCTTTCTGCCACCGAAGCTATTTCACAAGGCGCAGAAGGCATCATCCTTGAGTCTGTTTTGGAAGGTATGGCGGAGTATTATTCTGCGGAGTTGGCAGAAAAAGTTATCCGTGGGCAGACCGAAAATGCATTGAGTTGCCGCTTTAACGGCGGAACTGTTCCTGTCGGATATAACATTGTAAATCAGCATTTTGTTGTTAATAATGAGACCGCACCGTTAGTTCTTTCGGCATACAAAATGTATGATGAAGGAAAGACTATGCAAGATATTGCCGATGATTTAAATGTTAAAGGATTGCGAAACACCAGGGGAACAAAGCTGACAATTAACACCGTTTCCAATCTGCTCACCAACAGAAGATATATCGGCGAATATTCATACCGTGATATTCTTGTTCCCGACGGTATCCCTGCTATTGTGCCGAAGGATTTATTTAACCGTATACAGGAGCGCATTGCCAAAAATAAAAAATCACCGGCGCGGTACCGCGCAGACGAAGAATATATTTTATCAACAAAGCTGTACTGCGGAAAATGTATGACATTTATGGTCGGTGAAAGCGGAACGGCGAGGAATAAAGAAACCTATCGCTATTACAAATGTCTTTCGGCAAAGCGAAAGCGCGGCTGCGATAAAAAAGCTGTTAAAAAGAAGTGGATTGAGGATATTGTCATTGATCAAATTCTCAAATGCATTTGGGATGATAATCTGATTGATGATGTAACCGACCTTGTTATGAAAATGCAAAGGCAGGAAAACATCGCTGTATCTTTACTTAACAAGAGACTTGATGAAGTTAATAAAAGTATTTCCAATATTCTTTCGGCTACGCCGTATTTACAACCGAAAATCAGCCGTATCCAATTGAGGACTATTTTGATATAAGGAAACGAATTGTATCGGAGTGGTTGCCCGCAAATAATTTTGAAATTGCAAACGCGCCCGAAATTTCTGTTTATCACTGGTTTCCGAAAAATGAAAAAGAAAAACGGTTTATTGAAATATGGCTGCCGATAATTCAAAAATAGCAATTTGCCGCTCATATTCGTGGGCGGCATTTTTAAAACCGTTTACTCAACCAATGGTTGTATAGCAGTAAACGGATATGTTATACTCATTATAGTCAAAAGGTTTTATAATAGAATCAGAAAGCGCTTTCTAATAAAAAAATCATAAAAATGAACCTTTTGACACCGGCATCCGTCTATATAAGTGAAATCGGTTTCAATCACTCATAAATAAAAGGAGGAGATGTTGTGGATGAGTTTGAGAACTTGTTGGAAGCAGAGCGTGTTTCTGTGGCACGGTTTGTGAGATTTCGAATAAGCGCTAAAGAGGATGCAGACGATGTGCTACAGGAGATATTCCTTACAGCATATCAGAAGTTTCCTCAACTGAAGAATAAGGACTCATTCAAAGCATGGATCATTAGCATCGCAAGAAACAAATGCAATGATTATTTCAGAAAGAAAGCTACTCAGTACGAAATTCCGATTGATGTGCTGACAGAAAAAGAACTATCTGACGGTAGACTCGGTATTTCTGTAACTAATACTGTTGGATCAACGCTGAACTTGCTCGGTGATAAGGATAAGCAAATCCTTTACCTTTACTTCTGGAAAGAGACGCCGCAATCAGAAATTGCAAAACAACTGAACATCCCTATCGGGACTGTAAAAAGCAGATTGCATACCGCAAAACGGAATTTCAAAAGCAAATATCCGTATTACACCGATGTATCGAAAGGAGAACTATATATGAAAAAACTGCCTGAATTTATTTCCGAATATAAAATCGAGTCAAATACCGAAGCCCCCTTTGCAGTAAAATGGGAAGAACTTATTGGATGGTTCTTGGTACCTAAGCTCGGCGAAAAGTTGTCTTGGGGTATGTACGATATCCCATCCCGAAAGTGCAGCCATATATACAATATGGAAGTTACCGGCAAAGCTAAGGTTCATGGTATTGAAGGCGTGGAATTGACTGCCCGAGAAATATCTTGCTCTGATAAAAATGAAGTAATAAATCGTACATTTATTGCGCAGCTTACCGACACTCATTGCCGTTATCTTGCAACGCTTAGAAACGACGGAGATATTCGTAATTATATTACATTCCTCGATGGCGATGAATTTCTGCTTAACTGGGGATTTGGCGAAGATAATTGCGGAAATGAAACCAACTTAGCACCAAGGGGGGATATTCAGAGAACGGGCTCAATTGTTACAAGTGCCAACAAAGATTTTCTGTTGGATATCGTAGGCCGCTACACTGTTACAATCGGCGGAAAGAGCTTTGATACTGTCTGTGTTATGGATATTGATGCCTATGAATGCGGCGTAGTATCCGAGCAGTTCTTAGATAAGAATGGAAAGACGATTCTTTGGCGCAGATTTAACCGTGATGACTGGGCTATCGACCGCTATAAGATACCGTGGAGTGAACAACTTCCCGAGAACGATAGACTTACTGTAAACGGTAAGACCTATGTTCACTGGTACGATTGCATCACTGATTATATTCTCTAATTAAACAACACCCACCACTTTTTTATTTCGACGGACAGTGTGTCATTTCTTCTCTTGCCGCCCATATTCGTGGGCGGCATTTTTAAAACCGCTTACTCAACCTGCGGTTGCATTACTGTAAACGGATATGTTATACTTATTTTAAAGACAAAGCTTTATAATATAATCAGAAAGCGCTTTCTAATAAAAAATGAGGTGAAGCAAAATGTTAAAAATCGGCGAAAAGATTAAAGAATTAAGAAAGTCACAGGATGTGACACAAGAAAAGCTGGCTGATTATTTGAACATCTCCTATCAAGCAGTATCTAAGTGGGAAAACGGAGTTTCCCCAACAAAAGGATATTAGAAACAATCCATGAAACACCTGCTTGCGTTAAAGGAATTACAATAGAATACTATATTTTTTAACATGCATTTCTATATTGATTTGCATGTTTTTAATTTCAAAAGAAAATTTAAAATAAACACTATATAACACTTGACAACAGTTTGTAACTGTTATATACTGTTATCAAGAAAAGAAGGAAGGATATAAAGAATGAAAATTATAATCAATACTTCCCTAATGGTTCCCATATATGAACAGATTGTTGACCAGATTAAAATGCTCATACGCAACGGGGAACTAAAGGAAAACGACAATCTTCCATCTGTCCGTACACTTTCTAAGGAACTAAAAATAAGTGCTTTAACTGTAAAAAAAGCTTACGACAATTTGGAAAGTGAGGGTTTTACGGTTACAGTACATGGAAAAGGCACTTATGTAGCGGCTACAAATACAGAACTGCTTTTGGAAGAACAGAAAAAAGAATTGGAAGCGGATTTGGAGCAGGCTATCCAAAAAGGCAGACGATGTGGTATTAGTGATGAAGATATAAAAAGTTTATTTGAGTTGATATTGGAGGGTTGATGTATGTTAAAAATTGAACACTTGAAAAAGCATTATGATAATTTTTCTCTTGATTGTTCATTAGAGCTTATGTCTGGATGTGTAACAGGCTTGATTGGACAAAATGGTGCTGGAAAAAGCACAACATTTAAGGCGATATTAGGTTTGATTTCAACTGACGGCGGAAATATTACCATACTTGGAAAGGACAGAAAAGACTTCACAGCAAAAGATAAAGAGGAATTGGGTGTAGTATTGTCGGATTCTGGTTTTAGTGGGTATCTGAAGATAAAAGATATTATCCCTATATTGCAGAATATGTACTCAAAATTCGACAAATCACTATTTATAGAACAGGTACAGAAATTTCAACTACCTATGAATAAACAGATAAAAGAATTTTCAACAGGAATGAAAGCAAAATTAAAAGTGCTGGTTGCAATTTCACACAATGCAAAACTGCTGATACTGGACGAACCGACAGCAGGTTTAGATGTAATCGCAAGAGACGAATTGCTTGAAATGTTAAGAGAATTTCTGGAAAAAGATGAAGAACGCTCCATTTTAATCAGCTCTCATATATCCAGTGATTTGGAGTCGCTATGTGATGACCTTTATATGATACATGACGGAAAAATTATTCTGCATGAAGATACGGACGTTCTTCTTAGTGACTATGCTTTATTAAAAGTAGACGCAGAACAATACAGCAAGCTGGATAAACAGTTTATATTGCGTTCCAAAAAAGAAACATATGGATATAGCTGTCTGACAAATCAGAAACAGTATTATATGGAGAATTATCCTAAAATTGCCATTGAAAAAGGTACAATAGATGAAGTCATTACCATGATGATAAGGGGGACAGAACAATGAAAGGCTTATTCGTAAAAGATTTGAAATTGATGATGTTACAGAAAAATTTTCTGTTGCTCATTTTGGCGATTGTAATCGGAATGATGATATTTACTGATGATGTGATATTCCCATTAGGTTTTCTGAGTTTCATTGTATCACTTTTTACAGTAAGCACAATCAGTTATGATGATTTTGATAATGGAAATGCGTTTCTGTTTACATTACCTATTACACGTAATCATTATGTGAGTGAAAAATACTTTCTTGGTCTATTATTGGGGTGTATGGCTTGGGTTTTGGCAACTGTTTTAGGAATAATTACAACTGTATTGAAAGATACATTACCTATTACAGACTTAGTACAGAGTTCGTTGATGATTTTACCTATTATGATTGTCGTTCAAGCAATCATGCTTCCTTTTCAGCTAAAATTCGGTGGAGATAAAGGAAGAATTGCTATGATTGGTGCATTTGGCGGTCTGGCAGTAATCACTCTCGTTATCGTGAAAGGAGCAGAAGCCATTTTCAATATTGATTTAGTTAGTCTGTTAGATAATATGCCAACTGTAAGCATGGGAGTTCTTATCGCTATTGCAATTATTATCGCTTTGTTGATGTTATTGGTTTCAATGAAAATCAGTTTGTCAATTATGAACAAAAAAGAATTTTAAAAAGGAGCAATCATATGGACTTTACAATATTGGCTGTTGTACTACTGCTGTGCGGTGGTATTCCTTTAAGGAATAAGATATATAAGGAACGCAAAAAGAAAAAAGAGGATAAAAAGAAAGGTATATAAAGTGGGTGATTTCATGGATAGTATTTTATGTGTTCTTGCCTTGATTGTATTTGCATATTGGTTTTTTATCAAACGTAACAAAAAATAATTGCTGTTGTGAGGAGAATATAAATGAAAAATACTAAATCATGTCCTAAATGTGGCTCAACCGATATTGTTCGTATTCCAGATAACCCTAACCGCCATGCCAGCGGAAATAATATTTACACAAGCACTTATACGCTATTTGGGAAAATCCCTGTAATACGTTATGTTTGTTGTTCATGTGGATATGCAGAAAATTGGGTTGAAAACGAAGAAGAATTAGAAGAAATTAGAAAAACATTTAGATAATTGAAAGGCGGTATTGATGATTATGAAAGAATATAAGTATGTAGAAGTGAAATTTGAGGCAAAAGGTGTGCTATTCCATTCTGCTTCTGAACCAAAAGAAATAATCAACAAATATGCTAAAGAGGGATATTCCTATGTTGGTTTTATTCCTACTTTAATAGATGCACATGGCGGTTTTAGAAGAATTGATTTGATATTTGAAAAATAATCTTTAAAAGCGCAGGTGATACTATGGGAAGATATTAGTAGCAGAATTTTGGGATAATGAAGAACATTATTTCCAGCAAACAGTTGAATGGCTATCGAAAAAGATATGTACCACTCCTGCTTATATACAACAAGACAGGACAGATTTTATAATCAATCCTTTTACTCGTACTGTATCACACAAAACAGGCAATATCATACAGCTTACAGCAAAAGAGTTTGATATACTTTATTTTCTCATTTCTCATAAGGAGCAGGTTTTTACCAAAGAACAGATTTATGAAAATGTATGGGGATATGACTATCCGGCAGACCCTAATAATCTGACTTCATTCATACGAAAATTAAGAAAGAAGATTGAGCCGGAGCCGGACAGACCACGCTATATCGTCATTGTCAGAGGTGTTGGATATAAGTACACGGAAAATGAGGAAATGGTAGGCAAGACAGCAACACCGCCGGAGTGATCCAGACGTGGTGGCGGTCGTAAGACATCAAGCCATGCCAGTTTTGCTGGCAAACGGCTGGTTCACTCTGACGGTGGGGCGAGCGTCAGCGAGCCATAAAGCCCCCGTTATCTAACAGGGGGGTACTATTACAAAAGACAAGAGAAAAAATAAATACAAAACTGCTGATATGCAACGATTTATAAGGTTATAAGAACTTATTTCACTTCACACCATATTCTTTTTACCCGACAGGTCTAAAACAGCATATCAATAGAAAATAAATATAAGATACAAGGTGTATGCTCCTATGAGTATATGCCTTTTTTGATTGGAGGAATGAAGCATGAATGATATAGAATTTATTGAAACATTAAAGCAAAAGAGAAATGCCTGTGATTATTCGCAATCACGACTGGCACAGGAATTGCAAATTAGCAGGCAGAACTTAAATGAAATTGAAAACGGAAAAACAAAAGCCAGTAAAGAAATGAAACATATACTTTTACATTATCTTGATTATTGTAATTGTACACAGCCTTTCACTTTAACGATTGACTATCTGCGTGTTCGTTTTCCTACCACAGACGCATTGGAAATTATAAAAAATGTACTGGCAATGAAAAGCGAATATTTTATACATGAAGATTACGGAATGTTTGGTTATGAAGAACAGTATATCTATGGGGATATTAGTGTAAATGCTTCTAAAGATAGTTCTATGGGTGTTTTATTGGAATTAAGAGGTATGGGGTGTCGAAACTTGGAATATGTTTTACAGGCAAGAGGGATAGACTGGTATTACTTTTTAAGCAGTTGTATAGATTATCAAGGTGTTTTTAAACGCATAGATTTGGCGGTCAATGATATGGGCGGATTGCTGGATATAGAAATTCTAAGGGAACGTTATTATGCCAACAAGGTATGGAAACGTTCAAGAACCCATGAAGCAGTAGACAGCGGAAAATTATCGGGTACACATGGAGATACTGCAAAAACTTTTTATATCGGTTCAAAGAATAGTTCTATTTACTTTTGCTTGTATGAAAAAGAAAAGGAACAAAAAAGCAAAGGTATAAAAACAGACATTAAGAACCGATTTGAAATTCGTTTAAAAAGTGGAAAAGCAGAACAAACGATAGAACAACTTGTTTTTTCAAGAAATCCCGAACAGACCATAGCAAGCCTTATCCTCACACAGATAGATTTTCCCGTTTATATTTTATGGGATATATTTTTAGATAATGTAACGACTTCACTTCCGTTTATTATGACGCCTGTTGCTGTCAATATGGATAAAACAAAACGTTGGTTAGAAAGACAGGTCATGCCCTCTTTATTGATGATAAAAGAGATTGAAAAGCAAACAGGAGCAAATTATCTGGAAGAAATCGACAGACATACAAGACTAACAGAAAAGCAGGAATTAAAAATTAAACAAATGACAACAGACATAGCAGATATGATTGAGAAAGATACCGCTGTTCCACAAGGGAATGACGGTATTTTTTAATTTCTTCAAAAAATCTGCAACAAAACGGCTACTTGCGTACAGATATGGTGCGAGGAAAGGAAATCTAACTTTTTTTCAAAACTACTCATTAAATCGAGGTTTCCATTCCCTATATGGAGTGAAAGAAGAAAATATTTTCATTCTCAACTTAACAATCCGCAGTTTCCGTTCCCTGTATGGAGCAAAGAAAATATTTTATTCCATAGTTGGCAGTAACGGTATGGTTTGGGTAGTTAGGGTGTGAAAAGAAAAATAATCTTTTTTCGTCATTAACTTAGCAAAATGACAATTTCTATCCCTATATGGTGCAAGAAAAGAAGTTAAAATTTTTCCATTTCAACTTAGCAAATGGACGTTTGCTGTACAGATAATAGTGAAAAAGGAGAAAATGAACCGTTGATTGCCAAAATGAACCGTTCCATTTGTACTAATAATGGAAAAAGTTTTGAATTTTGGTTACATTTCCCCTCTTTTCCAACGCGGTATATAGGGAAGATGATTTTCTTCTTTCGTGTTCTTTGACAACTGAATAAAGCAATTCAATACCTTAGACAGACAGCGAGCCGTTGAAACAGATACGCCATGACCTTTCTCCAGCAAAAGCGAGCGATAACCTATTTGTGTTCCTGTAAAAGATTTGTCCTCTTTTATCGCCATGACCTGTCCTGTCTGATAATGATACTCCCGTACAGCCACAGCTTGAGCGTTCAGAGCGTCGCACGCAATGGGTACGGCTACATAAGAACTATGCAGAGGTGGAACTCCTGTGGGCTATGACAAATGCCATTGAATTGTTTAGAAAAGATTTTTACAGAAAGGGGGGTATGTGTTATTGCTGATATTGTAAAAACAAGGCAAGAAAAGACAAATAATAAGCGTGGCATTGGCAACAGAGGAAAAACAAAGATTGTTGTAAAAGAGCATTTTTCTGAAAAGGGAAAGACAATGGAAGAACTTCTGACTGATGTTATGCTTGAAAAGGCAAAGCAGACAATCGCATAAATTCGGTGCAGTTGTAAGAAATAGATTGAATGTGAAAAATAACCCATGTTATACTTTACTTGCAAGCAGGTATTGTAAACATGGGTTAGTTATAAAGGAGGATAACTGACAATGAAACAACAGATTTACAATACTGCACTTTATCTTAGGTTAAGCCGAGATGATGAATTACAGGGCGAAAGTTCCAGCATTACCACACAAAGAAGTATGTTGCGTCTATATGCAAAAGAACATCATTTGAATGTCATTGATGAATATATTGATGACGGCTGGTCGGGAACAAATTTTGAAAGACCGAGCTTTCAAAGAATGATTGAGGATATAGAGGCAGGAAAAATCAACTGTGTTGTAACGAAAGACCTTTCCCGTCTTGGCAGAAATTACATTATGACAGGACAATATACAGAATTGTATTTCCCTAGTCATAATGTCCGTTACATAGCGATTGACGACGGGGTAGACAGCGAAAAAGGCGAAAGTGAGATTGCACCATTTAAAAATATCATCAATGAATGGGTGGCAAGAGATACAAGCCGTAAAGTGAAATCGGCATTTAAGACAAAATTTGCAGAGGGTGCGTATTATGGGGCTTATGCTCCGTTAGGATATAAGAAACACCCCGACATCAAAGGAAAACTGCTGGTTGATGAGGAAACAAAATGGATTGTTGAAAAAATCTTCTCCCTAGCCTATCAAGGTTACGGTAGTGCAAAAATCACAAAGGTACTGCGAGAAGAAAAAGTTCCGACAGCGTCTTGGCTGAATTTCACAAGGTACGGTACTTTTGCACATATCTTTGAGGGAAAGCCCGAAAGCAAGCGTTATGAGTGGACGATTGCTCATGTCAAGGCAATTTTAAAAAGTGAAGTCTATATCGGAAACAGCGTTCATAATCGACAATCAACAGTTTCATTCAAGAGCAAGAAAAAAGTGCGTAAGCCCGAAAGTGAATGGTTTCGAGTAGAAAATACCCACGAACCGATTATTGACAAAGAAGTGTTCTATCGTGTGCAGGAACAGATAAAATCAAGGCGTAGACAGACAAAGGAAAAAGCAACGCCGATATTTGCAGGGCTTGTCAAGTGTGCGGATTGTGGCTGGTCTATGCGGTTTGCGACAAATAAGGCAAATAAAACGCCATACAGTTATTATGCTTGCAGTTACTACGGACAGTTTGGCAAAGGTACTTGTTCTATGCACTATATCCGTTATGATGTGTTGTATCAAGCCGTATTGGAACGATTGCAGTATTGGGCTAAGGCAGTACAGCAAGACGAAGAAAAGGTGTTGAATAAGATACAAAAGGCTGGGAATGCAGAGCGAATACGGGAAAAAAAGAAAAAGTCAAGTACATTGAAGAAAGCCGAGAACCGACAAAATGAGATTGACCGTTTATTTGCGAAAATGTATGAAGATAGAGCCTGTGAGAAGATAACGGAACGAAACTTCATCATGCTGTCGGGGAAATATCAAAAAGAACAGATAGAACTGGAACAGCAGATAACCAACCTAAGAGAAGAATTAAGTAAAATGGAACAGGATATGATAGGTGCTGAAAAGTGGATTGAGTTAATTAAGGAGTATTCCGTACCAAAGGAACTGACAGCACCGTTGTTAAATGCAATGATAGAAAAAATCCTTATTCACGAAGCAACAACGAATGAGGATAACGAAAGAATACAGGAAATAGAGATATACTACCGATTTATTGGAAAAGTAGACTGATAATGAGGGGTCATATCTTTAACTAAGGGAAACTGGTCTTGCACTGCCTGATATAACGCTCATTCCCGCTTTGGCAGGCTTTTTCGGGGTTTCCGCCGACTATTTGCTTGGAATTGATACAGAATACTCAGATAAGGTTATCGAAAATGTTCTCGGCGAGGTATCTCGTTTAAAGCATATCGCAAAGGCAGAGGAGGGCATTGCGTTAATAGAAAAAACGCTTCGGTCATATCCAAACAATCATAAATTGCTTGTAGAGTGGGTGGAATTGAAAGTACATACCTTTGAGACGAACTGCGAGAAAAAAGAATGGCTGAAACAAATTGAAGATAAAGCCAATATTGTTTTACACGACAGTAATGACGATTTTATTAGATACAAAGCAAAGCTGGCGCTTACCCTTGCTTACTCCTTTTGCGAAGAAAGAGTAAAGGCTGAAAAGCTTTGCGATACATTTCCAGACGAACCCTATTCAAGAGCGGATATGTATTCTATGACTGCTCGACCGCAGGAAAGAGTCAAGTATAAGCGCGGATGTATCTGCTGTGATCTTGAAAAATTACTTGTAGATATTTTAAGTATTGCAAAGCATTACTACTGCTTTGCAGGTAACGGTGATTATCTTTATACATCACCGCTGTTAAACGGAGAAGTATTTAATAAAGAGAAAGTGGAGTATTATGCGCCTATTTCAGCCACAGAAGGGTATATTCAGAGGGTTTCTCAAATTCGGTCATATGATTGGCTGGGAAATGACCTTGATTTTATAACACTGCTGAAGGATATGGGGTTAAAGGTTGTTCCTTATTCTGATGGGAATCCTGTCCGTTAAAATGATTCAAATGCCGTCTGGTTTCTGCGGGCGGCAGAAAGGCAAGATCTTTCCAACCCACAGTTGGGGAAGTCCAATATCTGCGTTATTGATTAAAGGCAAGGTGTTATTTACAATATAAGTGTAGCTACAAGAAATAATTTAGGAGGGCAAAAATATGGAAAGCTTAAAGCTTTATGACACCATTTCATTTTACAGAAAAAAATCAGGCTTAACGCAGGAGGAACTTGCAAAAAAATTAGGCGTGACCAATCAATCGGTATCCAAATGGGAGTCGGCGCAGTGCTGCCCGGATATAGGTTTATTGCCGATGCTTGCCGATATTTTTGAAATCAGCATAGATGAGCTGTTCGGACGAAAAAACGAAAAAGAGATACACAATGACCTTTGCTCTGAGCTTCCCTGGAATGACGATAACACCATTCGGGTTTTCAGGACTTTAGGAAATAAAATTTTAGAATTTACCGACGAAAACGGATGGATCAACATATCATTTCCAAAGGAATGCAACGAAAAGACCCGGCAATATTTTAAGGTCGAAGTTATGGGAAATTTAAACTGTGACGCGAGTATTAACGGTGATGTTGTGTGCCAAGGAAACATTGAATGCAACGACATCAACGGCGATATCAAAGAATGTCGCGGCAATATTTCAGCTGCCGGAGATATCAACGGCAAAGTGAGTTGCGGGAATAATGTGTCTTGTGGTGATAATATTTCCGGCAACGTCAGCTGTGGGGATAATGTGGCTTGCGGAAAAAGCATTGAAGGCGATGTGGACTGCGGCGGCAAGGTCGAATGCCGGGAAATTAAGGGCAATGTGGAATGCCAAGGCGATATTATTTATAAATAAAATGCAATATTATACCTAACCAACCTCAAAAATTTCCGACTATATAGGCGTAATGATCATTATGAAATTTAAGGTGCGAAATGAAAACAAATGAAATACTAAAGCTGATCGGTGACAAAGAATTTCTTGATAAGATTTATCAGTTCTCTTACAGAAGATGTAACACTTCTTATGAGGCGGAGGATCTATGCTCGGACATTATTCTCGCCGTAATATCAGCCGTACATAAGCAAGAAAGCATTGAAAATTTTTATGCTTTTGTGTGGACCGTTGCGCGCAGAGTTTACGCCGATTTTTGCGAGAACAGGACGAAGCTGCGGCAGGTATACAGCGAGGATACTTTAAATTTTGAGCTTTCGGAAAAGGAAAACTGGATTGACCGATTGATCGAGGAAACAAGCGATCAAGAAACCTTGAAAAGAATCTTTGCCGAGATCGCATTTTTAGCAAAGGCTTACCGAGAGGTTATGGTGCTTTATTATCTTGACGAAATGAAGGTAAAGGATATATCGAAAAAGCTTAATATCAGCGAAACCACCGTAAAACAGCGTTTGTTTTTTGCACGAAATACCGTCAGAAAAGAGGTTGAAATTATGAATGAAAGAAATTTATCCTTAAAACCGGTGTCGTTGGCGTTTATCGGAACGGGAAATCCCAGCGGTAACGATCCAAGAACAAAAGCGGAGCGGATCTTATCGCAAAATCTTGTTTACGCCTGCAAAGATAAGGCAAAAAGCGCCAAGGAACTTTCCGATGAGCTTTGCGTACCCATGCCATATATTGAGGACGAGCTGGAAATTCAGCTGAAAGGCGAAAATGGCAGCTACGGACTTTTGCGCAAAATGGGTGACAAATATATATCCAATGTGATTATTGTAGAAAACAGCGAGTTTAACGAAGCGGGAAAAATCTACACAAAGCATTTAGATGAGCTGTGCGAAAAGCTGAAAAATCACTTGCAATCGCACCGCGAGGAATTTTTGAATTTTCCGTATTTAAGCCGCCAAACCGATTTGCGATTTATCCTTTGGACATTGATAAGCGAATCAGTCTGGCACCTTAAAGACCGTGTAGATGAAATTCTTGAAACTGAATATTTCAAAGAAGTAAACCAACCTCAACGAAAATTCACAACTGTCTGCGTCGCCATTCCATACGGTGCGTCTTACAGCGCCCGGTTTTACGGCTGCGACGGCAACGACACGCACGATTTCTGCGGCTATTCTTATGTTTTTATACGCAATATTTACGGCAAAAGAATGAACAGACACTTTTATTGCGGCCAAACGATCACCAACGACGAAAAGTTGCGGTTAACACTGAAAGCAATCGGTGGAATGGATATAAATACGCTTGATGAAACGCAAAGAGAAATTGCCGCGAAAGCGATTGAATGCGGCTTTTTAAGAAAAAACGGGAAAATTTTAGAGCCGCGGATCGTTGCGATTGAACAAAAGGACTGGGAGAATTTCCGGAATCTTCTTTGTGAGTACTATGACTCCATTGAGGATATTGCAAAAGAGATTGCCGAAGAGATGTATGCCTATATGCTTTCGCACATTCAAAAGCACCTTTTAAATGAATACAAATCATATAACCTGTTGGTTTCCGGTATCAACCTTTTGAACGATTTGATTGAAAAGTGCATTGCCGAAGATCTGTTAACAGAGCCCCAACAAAGAATCGGTCCGGAGGGTGTATTGCTGGTGGTTGAAAAATAAAACCTATTTCAATCTTCTTGTTTATAGAAAGCATTATTATTTTTAAACTAAAAATTCTGCAACAAAACGCGGCGGGAAGTAATTTCCTGCCGCTAATTTTTTATGTAACCAAATTATGTTTTGAAACAGTTTCGGAAATTTGAAATTACAGATAAAGAAATTTTTATTTTTTCATATCACGAACAATGTATGATTCCGATTACCCTAAACTTAAGTTCATATCGAGAACGGCATTTTAAAACTTGTTCGCTCAACCAATGGTTGCATAGCGGTAAACGGATATGTTATACTCATTATAGTCAATAAATTATAAAAGAGTTCCAACCTTTTCAAACTTCCGTGTCTATATAATTGAAAGCTTTCGAAAGGACGAAACAAATGAACGGAACCGATGCCGAAAAAATCATAACCGAATATTTAAAGCCTGTTTTCGGATTTGCGCTCAAGCGCTGCCGCAGTATTCAGGACGCAGAAGATTTGTCACAGGAAATTGCCGCCAAAGTGTTTAGAACACTACTTACAAAAGATGATGTCGTGGATGTAGATAAATACATTTGGGCGGTAGCGCATAATGCTCTCAGTAATTATTACCGCGACACTGCAAAAAGCACAGCGACTGTCTCAATTGACGATGCTTCGGAGCGGCTGTCTGTTACGGATGATTTGCAAAGTGCGGATGAATCCGAAATTGTAATTTCCCGCTTACAGTCGGAAATCGCTTACCTTACAAAGCTTCAGCGGCACATTGTAATAGCCTATTATTTTGAAAAACGAAAACAGGCGGATATTGCAAGCGAACTGAATATTCCTATCGGCACGGTTAAGTGGCATTTGTTTGAAGCCAAGAAGGAATTGAAAAGAGGGGTAAATATGACGCGTAATTATGGGGAACTTAAATTTAATCCCATTAGACTCACAAGAATCTGCTGCAACGGCTCTGCCGGGACGAAGGGGAACAATGCCAACTTCTTTCGCAGCGCATTATCGCAAAACATAGCTTATTCTGTAAGAAACAGCTACAAATCGGTAAATGAAATAGCCGATGAACTCGGTGTATCGCCCGTATACGTCGAAAGTGAAGCGGAATTTCTTTATGAATACGGTTTTCTTTTGAAAAAAGGCGACAAATTCATTTCTAACATTATCATAGATGAAGCGGATGAGGAAATTATTAGGCTCCACGATGAAATGTACGGGAAAGCAACCGCATTATTTGCCGATGAGCTGTTCGATACCTTATGCGGCAGCGGGTTGTTAAAGGACGACCGCATTTTGGGCGGAAGATACGGCAATATTTTGATGACAGCCGATCCGCCGAAGGATGAAAACTTTTTGCTTTGGTCGCTGATTCCGTATATTATAGCAAACAGCGGAGAACATTTGTATAAGGAAAATGTTTCTTTTGAGGAAGCGGCAACAATCAGACCCGACGGCGGACATAACATCTGCTCTGCCGATGTAGTTAATCCTAATGCTCAGAAACCTAAATACGCCGACATTATGAGTGAGTTTTGCGGTTGTTGTTGGAACAGCTATGAAAATCTGACGCTTTGGCAATGTGACAGCGAATGGTCCGAAAAGAGGATAGGTGAAGATTATCCGTCAAATTCAACACAAGATTTAATGCTTTTAAAACGCTGGCTGAACGATACCGAGTTATCTGCCGCCGAATATGCACGGCTCGCAGAACGGGGTTATATTTCTGTGCTTAATAAAAACGGCGATACAAAAATTGTTCCGCAGGCTGTTATTCTTGAAAACCAAGATATAGCGGGGGCTTTGTTTGCGGTGGGCGAAAAAATTAAAGAAAAGCATTGGGAAGAAATGTGTCGGCTTAGGGATAAATTTATCAGTGCTGTTCTTGCCAAAACGCCGCCGCATCTGCATAAAGCCAGAATTTACGGTTTGCAGCACATTTTCTTTGCAGACCCATGGTTTATTCTGCATGTATTAAAGCACTTAACGGAAAACGGAAAACTGAAATTACCGACACAAGAGCAAAAAAAGACACTTATGACTGTAATTACAAGCGGTAAATAAAATGTTCATAATTTTTATAAAATAAAAATTTTCGCGCGTTGTAAAATGAAGTTGAAATAAAATAAAAAAATAGGTCCATAGTGACGAACCTGTGGTAGAATTAATTTGCTACAACAATTCCGAAAGGATCATCACTATGGACAATCCGAATTATACCACAGAACACAGAAAAGGGCAACATCTTTTAAACGAAGAACGGTACGAAATTGAAGTGCGTTTGAAAGACGGCCGGTCGATATACAAAATAGCGAAACATCTCGGACGAGCGTATAACACTATTAAAGACGAGGTCGAACGCGGAACAGTCACGTTGTATAACGGTAAAATAAAACGCTATAAAGCAGATGAAGGCAAATCGGTTTATCTTGAAAACCGAAAACACTCAACCCGTAGATACCGCATTTTTGAAACAGCTCCGTTTTTAGAATATGTTGTGAAGCAATTTAAAAATGAACACTGGTCATTAGATGCAATATTCGGATACGCCTTACATAACGAATTGTTTAAACGAGAGGAAATGGTTTGCACCAAAACGCTTTACAACTATGTTTCGCTTGGATTGTTTCCGATTAAAAACATCGACTTGCCCGAAAAGCTGAAGCGGAATACGGCAAAATCAAAAGCTACGGAGAACAAAAAGAAGCTCGGCAGAAGCATAGAGGAACGCCCCGAATGCGTTGAACTGAGAAATGAATTCGGACATTGGGAGATAGACAGCGTTCTCGGACTGAAGAATGAAAATGAGCCTGTAGTTATTACACTTGTGGAACGGATGACAAGAATGTGCCTTTGGATAAAAGCTAAAAATCATACGGCAGAAGCAATGCAAGAAGCCTTTGAAGATGTGGTATCAATGTTTTTAAGCAAGAAAAATCAGGTGTTTAAAACCGTAACCGGAGACAACGGCTCTGAATTTGCCACATTGGCGGATTTTGAAAAATACGGAATGTCGGTATATTTCACGCACCCGTATACATCCTGCGAGAAAGGTACAAATGAATGTCATAATAAAATGCTGCGCAGATTCATTCCAAAGGGTAAGCCGATCAGTTCTTATACAGCCGAAGATATTTGCTATTTTGCCGATTGCATAAACGGATTACCGAGGAAAATTCTGGGATACCGCACACCTGAAGAACTGTTTGAGCTGGAGTTAGACAAAATCTACGCCGCCTAATATCGCGCCACTTTGGATTTCCTCCGTTCGGGGCTGCGCCCCTCTCTTCGTAAATCCAAAGTCTTCTACCATAAAGTCACTGCTATTTTAATTTTGTTTCAACTTGCTATTGCAATTTGCGCTTAAATATATTTTTAAAAAAGATAATACATAGGTCGTTTTTTTGCCGACCGATGTTGAATATTAAAGTACGAAAATCAAAAATAAGGCTTTGGAAAAGCTCGATCGCTTAAATCCCACTTCTCAGTATTAAATGAAGCATCATCCGGTAATCGGTCAGCTTCGGTGCAGTTTTTAAAATAAACGTTCCCGTTTTTCCTGCCCAGCATTGACATTTTCATATTTTTACCGTTGCAGGTAATCATACCGTAAACATTTTCAAGCCCTAAATCTCCGGTGTCCACACACTGGTCTCCGGAAACAATACCGATAAATGTGTAAGGACCAAGCTGTGTTCTTTTTATCTCAAGGTTAATAAAAGCATTTTTTATATCACATCTGTAAGCAGAATTATAAATTCCGCATAATCCGCCGGTATAGCTGCACCCTACATTCGCCTCGTCTATGCTGCCGATATAAACTATATCGGTTACATAAGAATCTGTAGGTTTACTGTTTCTGGAATTAAGTATGCCCGTAATTCCCCCGCAGGTAACGGTTTCCCCCTTAACGGCTATATTAACGGCAGAATATAACAGACTCATACGATAATAAGTGCCCTTGTAATTTGCGTCAAATCCACCGACAATTCCGCCTGTCATTGCAAATACCAAGTCGTCGGACGATACGCTTATATTCCCCGTTGCCTTACATTCGCTTATTTCTATTCCCCTGTTTACGGCAAACATACTGCCCGCAACAGCGCCTACATACAAAGACTCAGCTTTATTGCGTTTTGGAATTGATATGTTAATGTTTTCAAGCGTTATTCCTCTTATTACGGCGTCCTCCGCATAACCGAAGAATCCTACGCAAGCTTCATAACCGCGGGCGTCTGTCATTTTATCCGTTAAGGACGTTATGGTCAAATTACTTATGGTATGATCGTTACCTATAAATTCACCCTTAAAGGCTCTCCCGCGAACGCCTATAGGAGTCCATTCCGTTCCGGCCAAGTCTATATCTGCCTCAAGTGTGACCTGCTCTCCTGCATATGAATGTCCGCACATAACAGCGTTGGCAAACTGATTCAGCTCATCTAAATTTGTAATTTTGTGTATATTTGTAAATCCCGTTTCCGGCAGCGCAGGCTCCTCGGTCACCGGTTCGCGCTCAAAAATATCGGGATTTATCAGCGCATTGTCATTATCGGAAATTTCACTTTCTTCCGCAGTGTTTTCTGAATTACTGTTGCCTCCGCTTTCCTTTGGAGCTTCAGAAAAGCTTGCAGCCGCAACAGATGAAGGGGCTTCAGCATTTTTCTCACTGCTTGCAGCCTCGGAAGAAAGCTGTGCTTCCTTCGCAAATTCAGAGATTACTTTTTCCATTTCGCCATCGCTCAATCCCAAATCATAAGGCGAGCACGAACAAAGAAAGAATACAACTAAAGCCATGCTGATAACCGACATAAAACTTTTTGATACTCGCATACATACAACACCTTTTAATATTATTTAAGGGAACCGAATAATATGCTGCATTTTATATACCTGAATTTTGTTTTAATATTATTATACACTATTCTTTTCCCAATTTCAACCAAAATGTTAGCAGAAAATACAATGGATGTTGTCGAATTGTGCAATCCCGTTCGCACATCGGTCTTTCGGTTAATAGCTTTATTGTGCTGGTGGAGCTGCCACATCGGTTAGCCTTCGCCGACCGATGTTTTCTGTAAAGGGATGTTTAATCAATTTAAACCATTTTAATCCTCCCTTACCTTTTTAAAACCAATGCACTATATAAATATAATCTGTTGAAGTCCTCATTTTAAAATTCACAATTTCCAACCATCAATAATAAAAACATTTAAAAAACAAATAAATCATTTTTTCTCCTTGTTCAATTCGGGTTTATAAGCAGGTTAGTTATATTATATTCCGTGCGCTGAATCCGAATTTTAATAAAGCCCCTGCGACCGGTCATCGGTTTAAACTGTTATAACAGTTATACCAACTCATATATCATTGCACATATTAAAAAGAATATCGAAAAAGTAACCGCAATTGTTAAAATATCTATAAAAATACCTCTGCCCGATATATTCGTTTTCCTTATCTTTATGTAAAAAACAACCGATATTATAAAGCACAAAAGAGCTACTGCCCCGCCCGCTATGCTGAACGGGTATGAAACAGGATTTTTGGATACTTCATGAAAGGAAACAATGCTGAGCCATATAAAAAAGCAGGCCAATCCCGCCGCACCGAAAAAGGAAATTGCCAAAGCAAGCGCGGTTGTTTTTGAAAATTTAAACGCTGCCGTTTTTCCTTTTTTACCGTTCATCTTATTATTACTCCTTTAATGGGTAAATCGCTATTATTCAGCTGCCTGATAACATTTCGTATTAAAAGCACGTCGCAATTGCCGAAGTCAACATGAACAAGCACCGAATTACCGCTCGGCTGTATTTCTTCACTGTCCTCAATAAGCTGAACAAAGTGTATGTTGCGATCATTGTCCTTATTTCGTCTGTTGTAATTATACGCCCATCTTTCAATTACCGAGAGAACCCTCTTCGCCGTCTCGCTGTCCGGTTTGGTTTCAAAAAAACTTCATATATAACATCGGGGAAATCACACTCCCCTATTTCACAAGGAAAACGAAAATTATTAAAGCTTTTAAAAAACTTTTCCGCCGCGCGGCGTGATTGTTCCTCAAACTCCGCCTCCGACGGAATAATAAAGCTATCGCTGATTTTAAAGGTCGGTGAATATTTTAATATATCCTCCAGTGGGTTTATCCAAAAGTAACGGCTGTCCGCCTCGTCTGCGACCATATTTTCCGCGGAAAAGTCAATCGTATAGCTGATAACACATACATTGTGCGGCATCTGAAGAACATATAATGTTATATTTCGATTACCCGACAGAAGAATATGCGTGTCTGTTGCCGACGGATTTTTAATGCCGCACATCATTACATTAACCGTATACTCCCCTGTTAAGTGTTTATGCTTTTTAAGCTCTGCCTTTATAACGCCCGAAAATTCACTGCTTAACGCCGTTAAATACGAATTGTGTAATTTAACGCCCTGCTCGCTCGACTTAAAATGTAAAATATAATCTTTTTTCATTTTATAAACCCCTTTTTGCAAATAATTATAATTTCCGCCGCCGTTATCAGATAATAAGGTATAGAAAATGTTTTTATTATAAACATATTTCCTGTTATAGCATATAGCTTGGCTGTAAAGGCACGCGGCGGTATTAAAACAAATAAAATTGCGGTGACAATCAAAAACACTGTTGCCGTTATATAAAGCGGCATACCGCATGAATTTTTAAAGCTTGCAATGGTAACCGATACCGCTGCGGCAAGCCCTATAACAATGAACAGCACCATAAAGACCATAATCGGGCTTTTTCTTAAAACAAAAAATACAGTGGGCAATTCAGCTCCGCCGATTATACCTACCGAACCGTTTATTTCGGAAATATTTATAGATAAAGAGATACTGCCAAAGAGCAAATACGATAAAGCCAATATCACAATATCATAAATCAAAGCAAAAATTCTTTTCATTCTATTTCCGTCCGTTTATTTTTTCTGAAACCAAATCAATACACCAAAATATGAAGCACAGCAAAATCGCTGCTTGCAGGCACAGCAAAAACAAATTAAAATTTGAGCCTATGCCGGGTTCTGCCTGAAGTACTGCCACAAGAGGGTAGGTATAAGCCGGATGAGCGAAGAACCCTTTAAATTGAAAATACATACACGCTGTCGTAAATACCGAGGCAGCACCGTAAAACACGGCGTTTATGTATTTTATATGATATTTCCTGTTTATCAGCCGTTTAGCGATATACAAAACAACGCAAAACAAAAAAGCAATTAAAGCCGGAAACAAAAATATGTTAAGAAGCGCTTTTTTTAAAGCGGCGTCCTTGAAAAAGAGAAGGTAATAATTTGTTGTGCGCAAAAACTTAGGCGTGCTGTTTTTAACAGATATAGCGGTATATATTATACTGAACCAAATATAAACGGTGGGTATAATAAACCATAAAAGCTGTTTTGCCTTTTTCACTTAAAATCCCCCTTTGTTTTGACGGTGCACACATTTTTACCCCTTATTCTTTGAATAAATATCTGATATCTCTTTCAGCAGTCAGGCGGTTGACTTTAATTCATTTACTAAAAAGTAACGTCCGCCTGTTTGCCATATTGCACCCGCCTTTTTAACCTTACCGCCTTTATAATACCATAATCGGGTTTTAATGTAAACTTATTGTTGAAAAATGCGGCGGGCGGTCATATAATGAAAGATACACAGGAGGAGAGATTTATGCTTAAAATTGAAAATCTTACTAAGGTATACGGCGATAAAAAAGCCGTGGACGATTTAAGCCTGCACATAGCCCCCGGTGAGATTTACGGCTTTATAGGTCATAACGGCGCGGGAAAAACCACCACGCTTAAATCCGTTGCGGGAATTTTACAGTTTGACGCGGGCGAGATATACATAAACGGAAAATCTGTAAAAGAGCAGCCGCTTGAATGTAAAAAAGAAATTGCCTATATTCCCGATAATCCCGATTTATACGATTTTATGAGCGGAATTAAATACCTTAATTTTATAGCGGATATTTTCGGTGTCAGCGCAGAGGACCGCGCGGCGCGCATTAAAAAATATGCCGATACCTTTGAGCTGACCGATAGCCTGGCAGAGCCTGTTGCCGCCTATTCCCACGGAATGAAGCAAAAGCTTGCAATAATAGCGGCGTGGCTGCACACCCCGAGGCTTATAATAATGGATGAACCCTTTGTGGGGCTTGACCCGAAAGCCGCGCATATTCTTAAAGAAATGATGCGCGAGGAATGTGACAACGGCGGCGCGATATTCTTTTCCACCCACGTTTTGGAGGTTGCCGAAAAGCTTTGCGATAAGGTGGCTATTATAAAGGCGGGCAGGCTTATACGCTCGGGCACAATGGAAGAAGTAAAGGGCGATGCATCCCTTGAACAGGTATTCCTTGAGCTGGAGGATTGAGTATGGTTAAAATACTTCTTAAAAAGCAGTTCACCGAAATATTCCGTGCCTATTTTTACGACGCTAAGAAAAACAAAGCCCGCTCTAAGGCGGCGGTTACGGGATATATAGTGCTGTTTGTATTTTTAATGGTGGGTATTCTCGGCGGAATGTTCACCTATTTATCGATAGCTCTTTGCAAGCCGCTTTCGGCAGCGGGGCTCGGCTGGCTCTATTTTGCAATAATGGGCATTATTTCTATATTGCTCGGCGCTTTCGGCAGCGTGTTCAATACCTATTCGGGGCTTTACCTCGCAAAGGATAACGACCTGCTTTTATCTATGCCCATACCCGTGGGCACTATTATGGTTTCCCGCTTGCTCGGTGTCTACCTTATGGGGCTTATGTATTCGGGCGTGGTGCTTATTCCCGCGGCGGCGGTATATATTATAATCGGGTCGCACAGCCTGCCCGCCGTTATCGGCTGCATTTTGCTTGTGCTTTTAATTTCGGTTTTTGTGCTTACCCTTTCAAGCGCGCTCGGCTGGGTAGTGGCAAAAATAAGCTTAAAGCTGAAAAACAAAAGCTTTATTACCGTAATAGTGTCGCTGCTGTTTTTCGGGGCTTATTATTTTGTATGCTTTAAGGCGCAGGATATTATAAGCGATTTAATAGTGAACGCCGCGAAATACGGCGATAAGATAAAAGGCTCGGCATACCCCATTTACCTTTTCGGCAGAGTGGGAACGGGTGATTTTATTGCAATGCTTATTGTTTCGGCAGTTGTTTTGCTGCTGTTTGCGCTTATGTGGGCGCTTATTTCCCGCAGCTTTTTGAAAATTGCAACCGCCACGGGCAAAACGGCAAAGAAAAAATACCGCGAGACCGTCGCTCGGAAAAAGAGCGTACAGTCGGCGCTTTTGCACAAGGAGTTTTCGCGGTTTGTATCAAGCCCCAATTATATGCTAAACTGCGGGCTGGGAATTTTGCTGCTGCCGGTTTTGGGCGTAGCCCTGCTCATAAAAGGTAATACGCTTATGCTTGTAATGAACGAGCTTTTCGGCAAAAATTCGGGCAGCGCGGTTATACTGCTGTTTACCGCGGTGTGCGCAGCCGCCTCAATGAATGATATGGCGGCGCCCTCAATTTCGCTTGAGGGCAAGTCGCTTTGGACCCTGCAGTCGCTGCCGGTAAAGCCGCTTGACGTATTAAAGGCAAAACTGAATATGCAGCTTATTTTAACGGGCGCGCCGGTTATATTCTGTATGCTTTGCGCGGCGTTTATGTTTACTCCCCTGCAATTTGCCGCGGCGTTTGTTTCGGCGCTTACATTCGTGCTGCTTTTGGCGCTTTTCGATTTGTTTGTAGGGCTTAAAATGCCCAACCTTAACTGGACGAGCGAAATAACCCCCATAAAGCAGAGCGGCGGCGTTATGATAGCTATGTTCGGCGGATTTATTTATGTAGGAATTTACTGCGCGCTGTTCTTTATGGTGGGTCACAAAATCGGTGCGGTGCCGTTTTTGCTTGCCGTGGGCGCGGTTAATTTAATTTTATCCGTCCTTATTTATTCGTGGCTCAAGAAAAAGGGCTGCAAAACCTTAGCGGAGCTTTAAATTAAAAAGAGCGTTGGTTTCTCTATTTTGGCAGAAACCAACGCTTTTAAGTTTTTTTAGCCATTCGTTTTTTCTGTGCAGGATTGCGCATAGCGCTCCTTTCCCCACCAATTCGGCATCAGGTCTTTCAGGGTTACGGTCTCTCTTGTTTCGTAATTCACCATAATTTCCATATTCTCGTTTTCTTCATTCAACTGATACAAAAACTCACGGCAAGCGCCGCAGGGCATACCGCTGCCGCCTCCCGACGGTGCTTTATCCCGAAAAGCGAAAATCCGCTTAATTTTTGTCTGACCGCTGTTCATATACATATTCAGGGCGGCTGCACGCTCGGCACACAAATTCATAACACCACTGCACGCTTCAATGCAAAAGCCCGTGTAAATACTGCCGTCCGCACTTTCCAGTGCACATACTACGTGATGTGCATAAACAAAGGGCGTCACATCCTCCGCGGTTTCCGCTTGTATTTCCGCCCAGTGCGCCTTTGTCATTATATTAGTATGACCCACGCGCACCTCGTTCAAAAGCGGTACTGAACCAATGAACCGATATTATCTTCTGATATTACTTTTGAAAATTATTCCCGCCCTTGGATAATGAAACAATTGCAATGTCTGCAATTTTACTGCGGTATTCATCCGAGAGGTTTTGGTCGGCGTTGCTCAAATACTGACCGTTGTATTTTATCCGGCAGAGGGGGATGCCGTCCGAGGACACTTCCAGCCATTCGTTGCCGTCCATCTTGGTGTCGTACCGAGCCTTGAGCCGTTTGGCTAATTCTTTCTGTAGCATATTTGATTTCTCCTTTTTTGAGGGTAATAAAAAAGGCAGATAGATTTTTGATTTCTATCTGCCTGTGTATCTGATATTTACTTTTCGGGAGTTCAAGTCTATCCACAAAGGGAAAACGGCGATTTTACATCTGTGTTTTGGTACAGAGAAAAATCGCCGTTTGGGTAGCAAAAAAGCCCGATATATTCGGGCTTTTCGCAGGAGACATCTTTTTTGTCTCCACATTATGGCGTTCCCGAGGTGATTCGAACACCCGACCTACCGCTTAGGAGGCGGTCGCTCTATCCAGCTGAGCTACGGAAACATCTTTAAAATCTATTCAATTATGGACTTAAACTAACTCATTGTCAATCACTTTTGCTCCAAAGGCGGTCGCCATAACATATTCTTAGGAGGCGGACCCTCTATCCTATGCGCAGAAATAATTATATCATATTAAACCGAAAAGTCAAGTTTTTTTGAAAAGCAAAAATCCCCGCTCGGGGGTTGCGCGGTCAGCGAAAATATCGGCTTTTTTCCATATCAACGCAGCCGTTGTAACTATGTTTCCCCCAGTGGCATTACAGCCGACACCTTTTCGACTGTAACGCCGCCTGGGGAATTTGAGGGGTAAGCGGATTACTGCGGCTCAAGCGGAATAAGCGGCAGTGTGATTGTAAAAACGGTAGGGCTGCGGGGGGATGTGAGCCGCAGCCCGTATTCCTCGCCGAAACGCAGCTTTATTCTTTCGTTTATGTTTTTAAGTCCGTAGCCCGATGTGGCTTTTGTGAGAATGGTATCTGTTTTTTGGGGCGGTATGCCCGCGCCGTTATCCGATACGGTGAACACAAGCGTTCCGCCCTCGGCATATGCCGAAACGACAATTTCCCCGTGCGGCTCTGCAAGGCTCCTTATTCCGTGTTCAATTGCGTTTTCAACAAGCGGCTGGAGTATAAGCGGAATGGCAAGGCAGTTTTTTATGCCCTCATCTATATTATAAGCCACCTTAAAAATATCGCCGTAAATCGCTTTTTCAACGTTTATATAGTATTCAACTATTTTAAGTTCCTTTTCAACCGAAATATCATCATCGCCCTTGTTTAAAACGGCGCGGTAAAAGTTTGAAAGATTTACCACTATCAGGCTGGTTTCGGTATCTCCCTTATCAATAGCGTTCCAGTTTACCGCCTGCAAAACGTTATACAGAAAATGCGGCTTTATTTGTGCCTGCAGGGCTTTCAGCTCTGCTTTTTTCTGTATATGCTCGCTTTCGCGTATATCTTCTATCAGGCGGTTTATGTGGCGTATCATATTATCAAAATTATTGGTAAGGTTCCCTATTTCGTCGGAATAATCGGAATGTACGCTTATATCCAAATCGCCTGTTTTAACGCGGTTTATTTCGTTATTCAAAAGGGTTATTCTTTTTGTAAGCGTGTTGGAAAACGCCAATGCCAGCAGTGTTGAGAAAAACAGGCATATTAAAAGAAAAATAAGGGTTGTAATAAGTATGCTTTTAATACCCACCAAAAACGTGCCCTGATTTACAAAGGCGGTAAGCACAAAGCCGTTTTCAAGCTTTATGCTTTTAATTAGAAAGTCCTTCCCTCCGAATTTTGTGTTTTCTTCGGTGCCGAACACCTCGTTTACGTCCTTAATAAGCGCCTTATCTTTAGGTAAAATACTGCTGTAAATGCAGCCGCCGTCCTCAGAAAAAAGAGCTATGTTATAATTGAAAAAATTAGGCGAGGCGGTGGATTCAAGCAGCTTTTGAGGGTTTATCTGTATGGTAAGGTCGCCTTTATATTCATCTTCCATAACTATGGCACGGGAGAGTATTATCATTTTTTCATTGTAAAACCAGTTAAAATCACCGTTATTACTTTTCCGAAATTCAGAAATGTTAAACTCCGAGCGCGGGCGAATAATGCTCCTGAACGCCGGGCGCGCCGTGGCGGGATAAAAGGTTACCTCGCGTATGTAGCGGTAACTTTGCTTTGCGTTGTAAATAAAGGGGGAAAGCACGGTTTCGGCGTCACGCATTATTTCGTCCGATTTATCCGGCTCATAATTAAGAACGCCGCTCATTGTAGGATTATTTTTTATTTTATCAATAACATTTTCGCTGTTTTCAATTGCCTCGTTAAGTCCGGCAGACGCGCGGCTGAAATAGTAGTCTATATCGGTAAGCTTTGAGTTTATAAGCATTTTGCGTGATTGATAAAACGAGTAAAACCCCAGCACTATAATAGGCACTACCAAAACGAGCGAGTGGGTTATAAGCAGCTTTTTTCGGTAGGGCAGATTGTTAAACCGCAGCGGCAGTGTTTTTATAAGCTTCATTTGCTATCCCTGCTTTTTCTTTTACGGTACTGCGTAGGCGTGATACCGTAGGTGGATTTGAAAAGCGCGCAGTAGTAGGACGTGCTTTCATATCCGATTTTAGTACAAATTTGCGAAATACGCAAGTTTGTATTTGTTAAAAGCTCGCAGGATTTTTGCAGGCGGTAGTTTTTAATATAGTCAATAAAGTTCTGATTGGTTTCTTTTTTAAATAAATGGCTGAGGTAGGAAGCCGAAAAATACAGCCGCTGAGCTACCGATTCAAGGGTTAAATCGGTCATATATTCGGTTTCTATAATGTGGTAAACATTGTTTATTATTCTTGAATTTTCGTAGCTGTCATCGCTGTTTCGAATTTCGGTTATCAGCTCCTCAAAAACCGCATATACATCATTGACCGATTGCGTTTCAAACATCTTTTTAAGATATTTTTGCATTTGGGTTTCAACATCATAGGTGTTTACGTTAAGAAAAATTCGGTTGATTATATTTGAGCATATATATTTTACATATAAAGCGGACATATGATTGCTTCTTTTAAAATAATCAAATAGAAATTTTATATCGGAAAGCACCGCGTCATAGTCCTTTGAATGAACCGAAAAGGCAATGCGGTCGGTTTCGGCGTCTATCAGCTTTATTTGCTTGCCATGCCGTTTATGATTCTGTTTTTCCTGTTTATAATTGTGCCGTTGGTTCTTGCAATACCGCAGTATATTATTCTGAACGCGCTGGGCATTGTAAATACATACTGGGTGTATATACTGCCCTCGCTTGCCTCATCACTCGGGCTGTTTCTTATGAAGCAGTTTATGGAGCAGGTGCCGGGCGCGCTTATAGAGGCGGCAAAAATTGACGGCGCAAGCTGCTTAATAAAACCCAGCTTTCAAAAATCGCAAAGAATATTCCGCAGGAATACAGCAGCTTTGATATGGATGCGAATGAGTTTATATTCACATGTTCAAACAGCGCTACCGGCAGCACCGATTTGCTCGACCTTATAGCCCTTAAAAAGGTGACGGCGGGCACAAGGGATAAAAACTTTATGTGCGATTTAAACGGCGACGGCAGCGTGACTGCGGCAGACCTGGCGGTTTGCAGAAAGGTTCTTCTGAGCCGATAAAGTAAAAAAATTCGGCGGGTGGGAGCATCTGCCGAAACTAATTTAAAAGGATATTTCGCTATGAAAACATTTGAATTTAAGCCGCTGCACGGCAAGGAAACGGAAATACTGCTTGAAAACCCCGATAGGGGCTTCAGAATGGAAACCAAAATGGAGGTATCGGGTAAAGAAGGGCTCTTCAGCTATGACCCTTATGTGTTTCTTGATGAATGTCTTGAAAAATATAAGGAGGACAGACCCCTTATTACCCAGCATTATTTTTATCTTACCAACTACAAAGAAAAGGATTTAGACGATGTCGCGATAAACAGCATTGAAAGCTTTTTTGATTATTGCCGCAAAAAGGGAATAAAAATATTGCTGCGGTTTGCCTATATTCTTCACGACGATAAAGAGGGCTGGGCAAGAGAGGACGTAGAGGAAGAACAGATAATGCGCCACATTGACCAGCTGGAAAACGTGATTGCGCGCAACCGTGATGTGATTTATGCTTTTCAGGCGGGATATTTGGGACCGTGGGGCGAATGGTCGGGCGGAGCTAAGCAGGACAGAAAAACCATACTCAGCCACCTGCTTGATAATATACCCGAAAATCTGCCGGTGCAGGTGCGCTATGTATGGATAAAGAATGTTCTTGATAAATACGATATGCGCCGCGCAAGGGTAGGGTATCACGATGATTATATACTGGATGAGCCCCACCAGTGGAACTCAGGCGCTAAGGACGACAGCCCGTATTATGAGCAGCTGACCGAGGAAACGCCTTATTTCACGGTGGATGGCGAAATGCCCTGGGTGGACGACCGCTGCAATTTATTGGGCTTTCCTATTGCGAAACGTCTTGCAAAGCATCATTTCACCTCGTTCAGCATAGAGCATAACTATAAGGAAAAGCGGGGCAAGGATAAGGAAAAATGGGCAAGGGAAAATTCCTACTCTATTGAACGGTGGAAAACAGAGCCTGTAACGCCCGAAATGCTTACCGAAAACGGTATGCCCTTTAACCCCGAGTGGTTTGCAGACGCCGACGGCAGGGCGATAGAGCGCAGCTGCTATGAGTACATAAGGGATTTTCTCGGCTACCATATAGCGGCGAAAAATGCGGAAATTTCAAAGGCGGGGCGCTTTACCGAAATTAAGCTGAAGCTTATAAATCACGGTTTTTCGGCGCCGCACTCAATGAAAAGCTGCGATATTGTGCTGCTTGATAAGGATAATAATATTATAGCGGCAAGACCCGCCTGCAAGCTCTCAGAGCTGCAAAGCGGCAATGAAGTGACCTGTGAGACATATTTTGACGGGGATATTTCCGCGGCGGTGCGTTTCGGCTTTTCACTGAAAGATTACGGGAATAAGGGCGCAAGGCTTGCAAACGACTGTGAATTTATAAACGGTGTTAATATTTTAGGGGAATTAGAAATTTAGAAATTTAGACATTAGATTTTAGATATTAGACGTTAGAAAATACCCCTCAGTTACTAATGCGCAGGCTCCCCGCTATGCGGGGAGCCTGTTTAATTCCTGTTAAGTCTGCTAAACAGCGCGGCTATTTCAGCGCGCAGCCCCGCGTTTTCGGGGTCGTGCAGGGTGGGGTCGCGCTTTATAAGCTCCTCTGCCTCTTTACCCGCCAAATGCAGAGTTTCGCGGTCGGCAAAAATATCGGCTATTTTCATATCGGGCAGCCCGTGCTGGCGCGAGCCCAAAAAGTCGCCGGGGCCGCGCAGCTTTAAATCCTCGTCGGCAATTTTAAAGCCGTCGGTGTTGTTTTTAATAACATCTAACCGCCGCTTTGTATCGCCCGATTTAACGTCCGAAATAAGTATACAGGCGGAGCTGTACTCGCCCCTGCCTATTCTGCCGCGCAGCTGGTGCAGCTGCGAAAGCCCGAAACGCTCGGCGTTTTCTATTACCATTAAGGCGGCGTTCGGCACATCTATGCCTACCTCTATTACGGTGGTTGAAATAAGCAGCTGTATTTCCCCCGCGGCAAATCGCCGCATAACGTTTTCTTTATCCTTCGGCTTCATTTTGCCGTGCAGCAGCCCTACGGTATAGCCTTTGAACTGATTTTCGCTTAATTCCTTATAATATTCGCTTGCCGATTTTATACCCAAAGCCTCGTTTTCATCTACGAGAGGGCAGACTATGTACGCCTGCCGCCCCTCGGCGATGAATTTTTTTATATAATTATAAACCCGCGCGTTATATGAGGAGTCAACGCAATAGGTCGCTATTTTCTGCCTGCCTGCGGGGTATTCGTCTATTATGCTTATATCAAGGTCGCCGTAAATTATAAGCCCTAACGTGCGCGGTATGGGCGTGGCGGACATAACAAGCGTGTGCGGGTTATTGCCCTTTGATGAGAGCCTGCCGCGCTGACCCACACCGAAACGATGCTGCTCGTCGGTTACCACAAGCCCTAAATTTTCAAACTCCACACCGTCGGTAAGAAGCGCGTGGGTGCCTACCGCAACCTTTATTTCACCGCTTTTAAGCTCCGCCTTTACCTCGTCCTTTTGCTTTTTGGTAAGCGAGCCTGTTAGCAGCGCGCATTTAATGCCGCTGTTTTCGGTAATTTTGCAAAGCGTTTTAAAGTGCTGCTCGGCAAGCAGCTCAGTGGGCGCCATTAAAGCCGACTGAAATCCGTTTCCCGCCGATATATACATAAGCGCGGCGGCAACCGCGGTTTTTCCGCTGCCCACGTCCCCTTGAATCAGCCTGTTCATGGGGCGCGGCGACATCATATCCGTAAGGCACTCGTTTATGACTCTTTCCTGCGCGCCCGTCAGCTTAAAGGAGAGGGTCTTTTTAAATTCTTCAAGCAGGTTGTTTTTAACGGTGCAGCCCGCAAGGGCTCTGCGGCGGCGCTTTAAAAACAAAAGTCCTGTTTGCAGAACAAAAAGCTCCTCAAAAACAAGGCGGCGCTTTGCGCTTTCAAGTGCCTGCCGTTCAAGCGGAAAATGTATGCTTTTAAGCGCCGTTTTAAAATCGCAAAGTCCGTTTTTCTCCCTTATGCCTTGGGGTATTACGTCCGCCATACCGTCGGCATAAACAAGCGCGTTTTTCATTATTTTTTCAATCGTTTTGGAGCTTAAGCCCTCGGTTGCGGCATAAACCGGCTCTATGCCCATATATTCCGCGGGCATTATTTCGGGGGAGGACATTTGCCTGAGCGTTATGCCGTAGCCCAATTTGCCGTAAAACAGGTAGCTGCGCCCCTGCCTTAAATTTTCAGCAAGGTATTTCCGGTTGAAAAGGGTTACTTCAATTACGCCGCTGTCGTCAGCGGCGGCGAATTTATAAAGGGTCATACCGCGGCGGATATTCACCGTTTTAACGGGGGAGGTTATCTCTGCCCTTACACACACGTTTTCGCCCTCGGGACATTCCGAAACAGGGGTTATATTCTGCCAGTCAAGATATGCGCGCGGGTAAAAGCGCAAAAGGGCACCGACGGTATCGATGCCCTTTTTCTGCAATAATTCTGCCCGCTTTTCACCCACGCCCTTTAGGAACCTTATGTCGGTGGAAGCCGTCAGCATAATTTTTCTCCTTTATTCAACGGAAATAATATAGTAGTAAACCGGCTGACCGCCCTTTATAAAGGTTATTTCGGTCTTGGCGCCGTATTTATTCCGTATTTCTTCTTCAAGCGCCGCCGCCTGCTCGTCGGTTACGTCCTCGCCGTACATAACGGTAAGGAAAGCGCTGTCGCGTTTTATCATCTGTTTTAAAAGTCTCATAACGCTGCGGTCAAGCTCGGTATCGGTAAAGGCGATTTTTCCGCCTACCATACAAAGCAGCTCGCCCTGCTTTATTTTATGACCGTCAAAATCGGAATCGCGCGCGGCAAAGGTAATCTGACCGGTGGCAACGCGCTCGGTGGCGTTCTGCATTTCAATGGCGTTTGCCTCGTCATCCGTTTCGGGGTCGTAAGAAAGCATTGCGGTTATGCCCTGCGGAATGCTCCTCGACTGGAGGACGCATACGTTCCTGTCCGCGAGTGAAACTGCCTGCTCCGCTGCCATGATGATGTTCTTATTAT
>OHUD01000129.1_pt1 | contig 43065 bp, 36 predicted proteins | sample 1579021 | NCBI WGS metagenome assembly OHUD01 (sample SAMEA3879597, study PRJEB24766) | human gut metagenome | biome: human-associated habitat; feature: feces | place: USA | collected 1985/1987
TTCTCCATGCCTTCAGATCAGTGTACCACTTGCCGTTGTACTCGCGGCTGGAAACATTGAACGACAACTTTATCTTGTCGCCGATCTGGAACTGCTCCAGTTCCTTGACTTTGTCCGCACCCCAGACATTGAAACAAGCCTTGGTCGGAAAGTTTCCTTCCTGATATTCTATCACGAAGTCCTGCTTGGCCCAGTCTCCTCTGGCCGATTTGCCCGACTGGACAGCAAGCTTCTGAATGAGTGTTCCTTCTATTTCCATAATTATCAATCTATTATATACAAAATTAAACCAAGTCAGAGGCTCGGTATCACCTCCGACCATAATAATGCAAGTCCCGGATTTTCGCGCGGTTTATACAATTCCGAGGTTCGCACGACAAAAATAGTAAATTTCAAGTAATTTTCCGCAGCCCGGACAAACACAAAAAAAACGGACCGCCGAACTCACACTCAGCCGATCCGTTTTTCAATTATTTCGTCCGAAGACTTATTTCTCAGCCTCTTCTGCTACTTTGTTGACCTTGACAAGTTCCACATCGAAGATAAGAGTGCTGTTAGGCTCGATACCTCTGGTACCATTCTCGCCATAACCGAGCTCTGAAGGGACGAAAAGCTGAATCTTTCCACCTTCGCCGATGAGCTGAAGACCCTCTGTCCAACCTTTGATCACACGGTTGAGAACCATTCTTACGCCTTCGTCACCCTCTGGAGACTCGTCGAACTTGGTGCCGTCGGTAAGAGTACCCTTGTAGTGGACGAACACTGTATCGGTCTCGCTTGGCTTCACATCGTTACCAGCCTCGATGATGATATACTGAAGACCGCTCTCGGTAACCTGTACACCGGCTTTCTTGCTGTTTTCAGCGAGGAACTTGGTCTCTTTCTCCTTGTTCAGGGCCATGGTGTAATCACGTCTCTTGGCGAGGAATGAGTTGAACACTTCGTTAAGTTTCTCAGGATCGACCTTGAACTGCTTTGCATAAGTAGAGTCACGATAGTCACCCTTAGCCTTCAGGAAATCCTTGATACCCTCTTCGATGAGCCTGTAGTTGAGATCGTCACCGAAATTGTAACCCTTTATGAATGAACCGAAGTTGATACCCATAAGGTAGCTGACCTCGTTGATCTCCGACTTGCTTGGTCTGAAATCTTTAGGATCTGCAGGCTTTACTGTCTTGGTAGAATCTGCACCCTCAACAGTTGCTTTTGCTCCATTTCCCTCGGAGCAGGACGCTGCCAGTGCTACAACGAGCGCAGCGGCGATAAATCTGAATGTCTTCATTATTATAAAATGTTTAATGTTTCTGTTCTGCCAGCCGCCGGGATATTTTTCACCATGGCGACAAACAGCCGCAAATATCGCAATTTTATTTGAAAGACCGAAACAATTTTTGATAGTACGGAATTATTTATTAAATTTGGTATGAGATTGAACTCAAGTTTCGCAAGTGCGAAACACCGCTTATGGAGCCCGCTAGGGCGATGGTAAGTCCCTTCCCCGAGGGGAGGGATTTAGGGTGAGGGTAACGTGCTCATGAAAAAGTGCGTTGGGCTTACAACCTACGGACGAGTGACAACCCTCAAATTCACAATAACGCCAAGCAAGTTTGACAACTTGAGAAACTTGAAGTTAGAAACTACATACCAGATTGAAACTAATCACGCCTATGGCTATCAGTTCGGCAGAAATTCATTCAAAACTGAAGGAATTCTTTGGTTATACCGGCTTTAAGGGTGACCAGGAGAAGATCATCACGAATCTTCTTCAGGGCAATGACGCTTTCGTCATCATGCCTACGGGTGGAGGCAAATCATTGTGCTATCAGCTTCCGGCGCTGCTCATGCCCGGTACCGCCATCGTCGTCTCCCCTCTTATCGCATTGATGAAGAATCAGGTAGATGCCATCCGGGGATTCGTTTCCGGAAACGAAGGCATTGCACATTTCCTGAATTCATCATTGAACAAGGCTCAGGTCGCCGAAGTGGCCGCAGACTTGAAAGCCGGCGTGACGAAGCTTCTCTACGTGGCGCCGGAGAGCTTGACCAAGGAGGAGAACATTGCCATCCTGAATGATGTGCACATCTCGTTCTATGCCATTGACGAGGCGCATTGCATTTCGGACTGGGGACATGATTTCCGTCCGGAGTACAGGCGTATCCGTCCGATAATCGACGAAATAGGAAGAGCCCCGATCATTGCATTGACAGCGACAGCCACCCCGAAAGTGCAGAGCGACATCGTAAAGAATCTCGGCATTTCAGAGGCGCAGGTGTTCAAATCTTCTTTCAACAGGCCGAACCTTTATTACGAGGTACGTGACAAGGTGGAGCCTGACAAGGACATCATCCGCTATATAAAACAGAATCCGGGCAAGGCCGGAATCATATATTGCCTCAGCCGCAAGAAAGTCGAAGAACTTGCTCAGGTATTGGTAATCAACGGAATACGTGCCGTGCCTTATCATGCAGGTCTGGATGCCAAGGTCAGGGCCGAGAACCAGGACCGTTTTCTGATGGAGGATGTGGACGTGATCGTGGCGACCATCGCATTCGGAATGGGAATCGACAAGCCGGATGTGCGTTTTGTCATCCACTACGACATCCCGAGAAGTCTGGAAGGCTATTATCAGGAAACCGGAAGGGCTGGCCGTGACGGCAAGGAAGGCGTCTGCATCGCATACTATAGTTATAAGGATATCCGCAAACTGGACAAGTTCCTGCAGAGCAAACCGGTCGCCGAACAGGAAATCGGGCGTCAGCTGCTGATGGAGACATTGGCGTACGCCGAGTCCGGAGAATGCCGCAGGAAGCTGTTGCTCAGCTACTTCGGTGAAGATTACCCGAAAGACAATTGCGGCGCTTGCGACAACTGTCTGAACCCGAGGCCGAAATTCGACGCGCGGAAGGAAATGGCCCTGGCCATAGAACTGGTGAAGTCGCTGCCGGAGCATTTCAAAGTCGAGCATCTTGCCAATGTCCTTACGGGTGTCGCCAACGGCATGATCAAGTCATATAAACATGACAAGCTGAAATTCTTCGGAGCGGGATCAGACCACACCGTGCGTTTCTGGGAAATGATTCTGCATCAAGGACTTATAAAGCACTTCCTGGGCAGGGACATTGATTCCTACGGATTGATGACCGTGACGGAAGAAGGCCTGAAATTCGCGGAGAAACCTTACGAACTGATGCTTTCCGGCGACAGGAATTTCTCGGAAAGCACTGATGATGAGGATGATGACGATTCACCTGTTCCGGCAAAAGGCGGCCAGGGCGGCGACCAGGTACTTCTTTCAATGCTGAAGGACCTCAGACGTTCCGAGGCGAAGAAACTTCATCTCCAGCCGTGGGTCATCTTCAGCGACGTTTCGCTGGACGACATGTCCATAATGTACCCGGAGACATTGGCTGAGCTCATCAAGTGCCAGAGCGTCGGAGAGGGCAAGGCGCGCAAATACGGCAAGCCGTTCATCGAACTGATCACGCGCTACGTGGAGGAAAACGAAATTTCCCGCCCGGATGATTTCGTGGTAAGGTCAATGCCTAACAAATCATCTGACAAGATATTCATTATCACCAGCATAGACAGGCGGATGGACCTGGAGGACATTGCAGACGCCCGCAACATGGACATGAACGAGCTTCTGTCCGCAATGGAAGACATCGTGGAGTTCGGAACGCGTCTGAATCTGGACTATTACATTGACCAGAACATTGATGCTGACGTAGTTGATGAGATTTACGAGTATTTCAAGGACGAAGCAGAGTCCGGTTCTCTCGAAGATGCGATCCAGGCGCTCGGCGGCGACTATGAAGAGATGGAGATCCGTCTGGTGAGATTGAAATTCATGTCGGAGGTGGCCAACTAAACTAGGATTTCACCATTATCAGACGTCGCGCTTCGTAGTGGGCGAGGTATTTGAAGCCGCACGATTTTATCAATTCGGCGTAATAACCGAAATCGAACCCGGTCCTGCACGCATCATGCGAATCGGAGCCGAGACTTATTATCTCTCCTCCCAATTCCATGTAGCGCAGGAGAATGTTCCTGTCCAGTTCAGGAGTTCTGCCATGCAGTTCCTGATATGTTTTCGTATTGATTTCCAATGCCTTGCCGTTCTCGGCCAAATAACGGAGAATCGCATCCAGCAAATCCGGAAAGTCCTTGTAGAATATGCTCATCTGCGGATAAGGAGCATAACGTGTCACATAATCATAATGCCCCATGATGTCGAAACGGTCTCCGAGCCATACCATCTCCTCGTACAATGTCTCCAGATAATGCCCGTATGCCTCACGCCAATCCTTGCCCGCGTAATATCCGCCCCAGAACGGGTCCGTACCATCGAGATAATGCACTGAGGCAATGATTTCATCGAAACTGTGCTCCGCCAGGTGCTTCGCAATCTTCTCCCTCTCACTCTTCTGCACGCCTATCTCAATGCCTTTGAACACTTTAAAGCCTTCCGGAATTACGACATCCCTGTATTCAGGTTTGCTGCGGTCCAATATTTCCCCGGTATGCACAAGGGCATTGACCCTGTCGATTTCCTGATTCCGTGCGTCGACGTCGAAAACTTCCGAGACGTAGTCCTCGTGGTCCGCCTTCATCGGAGGAACGAAGAAATCGCAGTGGTCGGTGAAGCAGAGGCCGCCCAACCCCTTTCGGATGGCCTCTGCCGTAGTCGCCTCCACTGTCGTGCGTTCCCCGTCGAACGAGAATTGACAATGATTATGATTGTCGTATAGCATCAGCTCAAGCCGTCAATGTGTCCGTCAACCACGTCAATTCTCAATGCCTGAGGCGATTTCGGCAGGCCAGGCATCCTGATGATGTCTCCGGCAATAGCCACGATCATCTCAGCACCGGCATTGATGACGATGTCCTTGATATCGAACTCGAAGCCTTCCGGCGCACCATAGAGTTTCTGATCCTGGGAGAACGAGTATTGGGTCTTGGCGATGCAGACAGGGAATTTCGCGTAAGCCGTGCCTTCGATCTTCGCGAGCATCTTGCGGGCCTCCGGACTGAATTCCACCGTTCCGGCGCGATAAATTTCCTTCGCCACGCCAACTATCTTGCTTTCAATGCTTTCCTCATCATTGTAAATAAATTTGACAGGCTCCGACGGCTGCTCGTCAATGGTCTTTACCACCAGTTCCGCGAGTTCCACGGCGCCGTCGCCTCCGCGTGAGAATGCATCATTGAGGGCAAAAGGCACTCCAAGTTCGGCGCAATGTTCCCTGACCATCTGAATTTCTTCGTCGCGGTCATCGCCGAATTTGTTGAAGCATACCAGTACGGTCTGGCCGAATTTCCGCATGTTTTCAATGTGCCTGTCCATATTGGCAAAACCCTTTCTGACGCCTTCTGCCGAAGCCTCGCTGATTTTGTCGACAGGAACATCGCCGTGCATCTTGAGTCCGCGGAGAGTTGCCACCAGAATCGTCAGCGAAGGATTCAGCCCGCTCTTGCGGCATTTGATATCGAAGAATTTCTCTGCACCGAGATCGGCACCGAAGCCGGCTTCCGTCACCACATAGTCGCCGTAAGTCATTGCCATCCTGGTAGCCAGGATAGAGTTGCAGCCATGTGCGATATTGGCGAAAGGACCTCCATGGATGAATGCAGGCGTGCCTTCCGTGGTCTGCACCAGATTCGGGTTCATCGCATCAAGAAGCAGGGCGACAATGGAGCCGGCCACGCCCATATCCTTCACGGTAAACGGCTTGTTGTCAAGAGTATATCCGAGCAGAATGTTTTCTATTCTACGTCTGAGGTCATCGATATCCTTGGAGAGGCAGAGTATCGCCATGATTTCCGATGCAGGAGTGATGTCGAATCCTGATTCCTGGACAAGGCCGTTGGAATGTGGCCCGAGCCCTGTCACGATATGCCTGAGCGAGCGGTCATTGACATCGAGTACGCGTCTCCAGAGAATCTGCTTCAATCCGAAGCCTTCTGCCTGATGCTGATACAGATAGTTGTCCAGCAATGCCGATATCATATTGTTGGCAGATGTGATGGCGTGGAAGTCTCCCGTGAAATGCAGGTTTATCTTTTCCATAGGAAGAATCTGCGCATATCCGCCTCCGGCTGCTCCGCCTTTCATTCCGAAGCAAGGTCCGAGAGATGGCTCACGCAGCGCTGCAACTGCCTTTTTCCCGATTTTGTTCAATCCAAGCGCCAGACCGACCGAGACTGTGGTCTTGCCGATGCCGGCTTTAGTAGGGGTGATGGCCGTCACGAGGATAAGTTTGCTTTTCTTGACTTTTTCCTCGTCAATGAGTGTGAGCGGCACCTTCGCCATGTTTTTTCCATATGGTTCCAGTTCGTCCTGAGGAATCCCCAGCTGGTCAGCAATTTCTGTCACAGGCTTCAGCCTGATGCTCCTGGCAATCTCGATGTCTGATTTCATAGCTCGCGTTTAATAGTACAACAATTCAAGTTTCGCAAGTTGTCAAACTTGCTGAACATCAGCACGAATTTGAGGGCCGTCACTTGTTCGAAGGCTGTAAGCCCAACGCACTTTTTTTTCTCACACGTTACCCTCACCCTAAATCCCTCCCCTCGGGGAAGGGACTTACCTACGCCCTCGCGGGCTCTACAAGCGGTGTTTCGCACTTGCGAAACTTGAGTTAAACAAAATGCGAATATACGAAAAGGCCGTGGCAATCGAAATAGCGGAGAGCTATTTTTCCCAATTTATATATGGATTTTTTGTCAATGCCGCATTATAGTAGCGGCTGTCGCCGGTAACCTCGTCACCCAGCCAATCCGGTTTTTCGAAAGCCTCGTCTTCACAAGAAAGTTCAATTTCCGCCATTACCAGACCCTCATTGTCCCCATAGAACTCATCGACTTCGAATGTATGTCCCGCATAATCAACCAGATACCGGGTCTTGTCGATAACGCCCGGCTCACATAGCCCGAGCAATGCCAATGCATCATCCACGGAAATCTCCTTTTCCCATTCAAACCGGCTCACGCCACGAATGTCGCTCTTGCCTTTAACCGTGATAAATCCCTGATTGTCACGCACTCTTACACGCACCGTCCTTTCCGGCACGGAACTCAAATATCCCTGACTGATGCGCATGGCCTTCTTCGCCGACGACTTGAATTCGCCACGCACCAAAAATTTCCTTTCAATTTCCTGTCTCATAGCTTTATAATTTTTCACCCCACCCCGTTTCTGCCCCCATCTTCTCCTACGAGCATCTCGCCCCGTGCGTAATAAAACGTTTTCCACGCACGTCACCTTGAAAAATGACCTTCTCGTGAGCATTAAAACGTTTTCCACGCACGAGAGCCAGAGTTCCCGGCTCCGTCCGAGGTGGCTCCTCGGGAGGCATGGTCGCCCGTGACCTTGTGAACGGGGTGGCAGGCGCAGCCTGACGGGGATGAGCGAAGCGAACCTCCCGAGGAGCCACCTCGGACGGAGCGCCACACAAACCTCATTGACCAAATTTAGTCACAATAAACAGCAACCACAAAAAAATTGTCAGAGCCGGCAAAATGCAGACCCTGACACTATCTATAAACATTACCCTAAAGCAGGCAAACAAATCAGTCCAACTTGTGGATTGCGAGACCGGAACGGAGCTTCGGCTCGAACCATGTGGTCTTAGGAGGCATGATGTTGCCGCTGTCGGCGATGTCGGTGAGCTGCTTCATGGAAACAGGATAAAGCGCGAAGGCGACCTTCATCTCACCATTGTCCACGCGGCGGGAAAGCTCGCCGAGACCACGGATTCCACCTACGAAATCAATGCGTTTGTCCGTGCGGAGATCCTTGATACCCAGAATCTTGTCAAGAACCAGGTTCGAAAGGATCGTCACATCGAGGACGCCGATAGGGTCCTTGTCATCATATCTTCCGGCCTTTGCCTCAAGAGAGTACCACTTGCCCTCCAGATACATGGCGAAGTTATGAAGATGGGAAGGACGATATTCGCCTTCGCCGTCATACGGCTTCACGTCGAAATCCTTGCCGAGAGCCTCGATGAACTGCTCTGGAGAAAGACCATTGAGATCCTTGACCACGCGGTTGTAATCGATAATCTTCAACTGGCTTTCAGGGAAGCAGACCGTCATGAAATAATTATACTCTTCCTGGCCTGTATGGTTCGGATTACCTTCTCGCTTTTCAGCACCGACACGTGCAGCAGCAGCTGTACGATGGTGACCGTCAGCCACATAGAAAGCATCAACCTTGGTCGTGAAGATCTCCGTGATGCGGGAAATCACTGCATCGTCATCGATTACCCAGAAAGCATGACCGAAGCCATTCTCATCTGTAAACGAATACTCCGGCTCTCCGGAAGCAGTTTTTGCTACTATTTCATTGAGCTCCGCATTGTCCTTATACGCGAAGAATACAGGCTCGATATTGGCATTCTGGATTTTCACATGAATCATGCGGTCATCCTCCTTGTCCTTGCGGGTAAGCTCATGCTTTTTGATCTTGCCGTCGGAATAGTCGTCAGTATGGGCGCAAAGCACCAGACCGTACTGTGTTCTTCCGTCCATGGTCTGGGCATAGACATAATAGCAAGGCTTGCCATCCTGAACGAGCCATCCTTTCTTCTGCCACTCGGCAAAATTCTGCACAGCCTTGTCATATACACGACTGTCGTGATCAGGAAGTATAGGATTGAAGTCAATCTCCGGCTTGGTTATATGAAGCAATGACTTGTCACCTGCCATATTTTTCGCCTCTTCCGAATTCAACACATCATAAGGAGGTGCAGCTACTTCAGTAACAATATCTTTCGGCGGTCTGACAGCCGCAAACGGTTTTACTTTTACCATCTCAATCTACTATTTTCAAATTCCGCGAATGGAGCAGTTTCATACCGGACTCCATTCGTGGAAACTATGTTTTATTATTTATTGACCTGGAACTTGGTGCAGCCGTCGGCGAAATATGCTACGATCTGACGGGCAGCTGCAAGACCGGCATTGATATTGGCCTCTGCAGTCTGGGCACCCATCTTCTTAGGAGTAGCGAACACGCGGGTTCCGAATTTCTCCTTCAACACATCGATATTGTCAGGAGCAACGTCTGTAATATACTTGAGATCAGGACGATCCTCCAATGCCTTCTCCAATCCTGCCTCGTCGATGACTTCCTTGCGGGCAGTATTTACGAGGGTCGCGTCCTTAGGCATGGATGTAATCAATTCGTAGTTGATGCTGCCGATGGTCTCAGGTGTAGCAGGGATATGCACTGACACGAAATCAGAATTTGCATACAGCTCCTTCACGGAAGCGACAGGTGTAGCTCCAGCCTCGGCAATCTTCTCTGCAGGAATGAAAGGATCCACCGCAAGAACGCTCATACCAAGAGCCTCAGCCTTCTTGCCGACGAGTCTGCCGACATTGCCAAATGCCTGAATACCAAGTCTCTTTCCGGAAATCTCGCATCCGGAAACAGGGGTAAACTGGTTACGGCACATGTAAATCATCATGGCAATCGCCAACTCTGCGACAGCATTGGAATTCTGTCCAGGAGTATTCTCCACGACCACGCCGCGCTCCTTGGAAACGACCAGGTCAATGTTGTCGAAACCTGCACCTGCACGAACGACAATCTTCAGTTTTCCTGCAGCCTCAAGGACAGCAGGAGTAACTTTGTCAGACCTGACAATCATAGCATCCACATCAGCAACAGCATTGATAAGATCCTGTGCCTCTGCATATTTCTCAAGAAGGACTACCTCATGTCCGGCGCCTTCAAGAATTTCTCTGATTCCCGCTACAGCTGCAGCTGCAAATGGTTTCTGAGTAGCCAACAATACTTTCATGACAAGTGGGTTTTATTTTTTCATTGACTCAAACTCTTTCATGCACTCTGTGAGAGCTGTAACATCCTCAACCGTACATGCATTGTAGATGGATGCACGGAATCCGCCGACTGACCTGTGACCCTTGAGACCGATCATGCCCTTGCCTTTGGCGAATGACATGAACTCGTCCTGAAGATTCTCGTAACCTGGAGCCATCACGAAGCAGACGTTCATGAGCGAACGGTCTTTCTCTGCTGCGGTTCCTACGAAGAGGGAGTTGCGGTCAATCTCACCATAGAGCAATTTGGCCTTCTCCATGTCATATTTGTGGATAGCCTCGACGCCACCCATGCCCTTCAGCCATTTGAGGGTCTCGTTCATCACGAAGATGGAGAATACAGGAGGTGTGTTGAACATTGACTCCTTGTCGATATGAGTACGGTAGTCAAGCATTGTAGGAATATAGCGGCTGACCTTTCCGAGAGCGTCCTTGCGGATAATCGCGAACACGACGCCGGCAGGGCCTACGTTCTTCTGTGCGCCGCCATAAATCATGGCATATTTGCTGACGTCCACCGGACGGCTCATGATGTCAGAAGACATATCCGCGATAAGAGGAACAGGGGAAATGATATCCTCCTTGATTTCCGTACCGTAAATGGTATTGTTAGTCGTGATGTGGAAATAGTCAAGGTCCGTAGGAATCTCGTATCCCTCAGGGATATACGAGTAATTCTTGTCTGCAGAAGATGCGAGCGCATAAGCATTGCCAAGTCCCTGAGCCTGCTGGAGAGCCTTGTGAGCCCACACGCCGGTATCAAGATATGCAGCCTTGTTCTCCAGGAAGTTCATAGCGACATAAAGGAACTGAAGGCTGGCACCGCCGCCGAGGAAAATCACCTCATGGGTATCAGGGATGTGGAGCAATTCTTTCCAATTCGCGCGAACCTCATCCATGACCTCACCCCATTCTTTCGACCTGTGCGATACGGAAAGCACTGATATTCCAGTGTTCTTGAAATTCTTGAGCGCCTCAATAGAATTGTCAATGGCCTGCTGAGGCAGAAGGCATGGCCCGGCATTAAAGACGTGAACGTTCGCCATAATTATAAAAATCAAATAAAAATCAAATAACGATTCGGATTTTGCGTTCCAAATCGTTGTAAAGATAATGATTATTTAGAAAAAACAAAAGATTTGATAAAAATTATCAACTTTCTATTCTTTCTATCTATAACCGAGAAGATAAGAAATGACGGCCATGCGCACATACATGCCGTTCCGTGCCTGCTCGAAATAATATGCGTAAGGCGTATCGTCCACATCCCGGGCGATTTCCGTAATACGTGGAAGCGGATGGAGAATCTTCATGTTAGGCTTCACATTGCCCAGCATTGACGCAGTCAGCTCATAGACGTCCTTCACGCGGTCGTAATCTTCCTTGCTCGGGAAACGCTCCTGCTGGATTCGCGTCATATATAATATGTCACAATCGTCGAGATGTTTTTCGAGGGACTCGGTTTCCTCATACGGGATATGTTTCTCCTCCAGCTCCTTCAGATACTTGTGCGGCATCTTCAGCTCGTCCGGTGCCGTGAAAATGTAGCTTGGGGAAAAATCAGACATCGCCTCGGAGAGCGAGTGCACGGTACGTCCGTATTTCAAGTCGCCTACCATATTGATTGTCAAGCCGTCCAGCTTACCCTGAGTCTGCCGGATGGAATACATGTCCAGAAGCGTCTGGGTAGGATGCTGATTCGAACCGTCGCCGGCATTGACCACAGGGACAGGGGAAACGCTTGCGGCAATGGCAGCAGCTCCTTCCACAGGATGACGCATCACGATCATATCCACATAGTTGGAGACAATCTTGATGGTATCTTCAAGGGTTTCGCCCTTGGTAACGCTGGTGTTACGGGAATCCGGAAATCCGATGACACGGGCTCCAAGACGGTTCACCGCCGCCTCGAAAGAAAGCCTCGTCCTCGTGGACGGTTCGAAGAACAGGCAGGCAATGACTTTCCCCGCCAGGAAATTCTGCTCATGATTTTTCTCAAATTCCTTGGCCACATCCAGGATATGAAGGATCTCATCCTTCGAAAAATCCCTGATTGAAATCAGACTTTTAGGCATAATGCTCAATATTATTTAATTAAGTATCGTTGTTTCTTCATGTCTCCGAAGTCGCCGGCCCCTCCTCCACTGCAGTGCAATCGTCAATGTTGCCGACACGCTCCAGGAAATCCGATTCCGAGGAAAGGCGCACTTTCACCGTCATCGAGCAATCGGTTCCGAAATCCTGCCCGCTCTGTTCCAATGACATGTCCTTCACCATCTTCATGACGCTGTTCATCGCCAGATAGCCGAAGCGGAGACGATACCGTTTCATCGCTACCTTCGTGATTACCACAGCATTGGAAATGGCATCCGCAGTAGACGTCTTATATGCACGGATCAGGCCGGGAATACCCAACTTGATTCCGCCGAAATAGCGGATGACGACAACGAGTATATCACTGAGGCAATTGGAATCAATCTGTCCGAGAATCGGACGTCCCGCAGATGAAGACGGCTCCCCGTCATCATTGGCCCTGAACACATCCCCGCGATAGCCGAGACGGTACGCATAACAATGATGCCTGGCGTCATGGTACTCCTTTTTCAAAGAACCGACAATCATCTTCACTTCCTCCTCCGACTCGACCGGATAGGCTTTCGCAATGAATCTGCTTCCATTGTCCTTGAAGAGTCCTTCCGATTCTCCGGAAATACTCCTGTAGGTATCAGGAATGATGATTTCGTTCTTTTCCATGGCTTCAAAATTAGCTAAAAACACGTTATTATGCAACGGAACGGAAATATTTTGTTAACTTTGGCACTTGTTAGGAAAGCTATATTCAATATGATTCTTAAATATCGTGTATCCCTGCCGGGAATAAAGGGCTTCGCCCGCGTTTATGAGCTAAAGTCGACCACGACTTTGTATGAATTCCACAAGAGAATGAGAGATGACATGGAGTTCTCCCATGATCAGCTGATTCAGTTCAAGGGACTGGACAAATCCGGATCGCTCGTGGCCAGATATGGCATGTTCGACCTCGGAGCAGGAGCCGTGGATGATGTCACCCTGGCTGACACCATAAAGAAAGGCATTGCCGAATTTACTTATTTCTACGATGTCACAGACAGGAAAAGTGTCATTGTAACCTACGAAGGCGAAGTAGAGGAAGAGCCTGGAAAGACTTATCCCGCCCTCGTGGAATCGAAGGGTCCTAACCCTGTCGAATTCGAGAACGGCTATGTGGCATATGAGGATTTGCCGGATGAGCAGAAACATCTGCCGGGCGAGTCATCATGGGGCAAAGGCGACGATGCGGCTGACGACGCTGACGATCTGACCGATGACATTGCGGATGTGGACGAAGACGATGAGGATGATGAGGAGGACGACCTCAAATCATCAATAGAGGAAGACAGCGACATCATTTTCGACGGTTCAGAAGACCTGATGCTGTAATTCTACCGGAAACGAATTCGGCAAGATGGCTAGAAAACTCGTCGTAATTACCGGACCCACAGCTGCAGGGAAGACCGATTACAGCATAGAAGCGGCATTGTCATGCGGCTCTCCGATAATTTCGTGCGATTCCAGACAGATTTACAAGGAAATGACCATAGGGACTGCTGTCCCGGATGCTTCACAGCTGAATGCCGTGAAGCATTATTTTATCCGGACCATCCCTGTCACGGAACCCTATTCTTCCGGACAATACGAAATCGACGCCCTCGACCTGATAGAGCGACTGTTCAACGAAGGCCATGAGACATTGATAATGACCGGAGGCTCAGGGTTTTACATCGATGCCGTCTGCAACGGGCTGGACAATCTTCCTGTAGCACCGCCCGAAATGCGCGAGAATCTGACGCGCAGAATCCGCGAGGAGGGGGTCAATGTTCTCGCACAGGAATTGAAGGAATTGGACCCGAAAGCATGGGCCAGCATTGACCTGAACAACGGCCAGCGGGTGGTGCGGGCATTGGAAACGGTACTGGTTTCCGGCCGTTCTTTCACGGAGTTCAAGATGACGCAGCCCAAGAAACGGGATTTCGAGATAGAGAAAATCTGCATCACACGTCCACGCGAAGTCCTGTATGACAGAATCAACAGGAGAGTGCTGAAAATGATAGATGCCGGGCTGGTGGAAGAGGCTCGCAACTTGCTGCCATATAGGGATTTGCCGGCATTACAGACCGTAGGATACAAAGAGATTTTCAGCTACCTGGACGGGGAAATTCCTCTTGATGAAGCGATACGGCTGATCCAGCGGAACACCAGACATTACGCCAAGAAACAGCTTACATGGTGGAAACGATATCCAGATGTAAAGTGGATGGAATTATAACAAGAAAACACTATGCCAACTACAACTTTCACAAGAATAACCACAGTAATCACGGTTTGCGCAACTCTTTCAGCAACAACGGTTTCATGTATTTCCCAAAGGGCAAATGCAGAAGAGGCTTCAGCAGGACAATTCACTGCCGGCGTCAATGACAGGATGTATTATGAGTTCCCGGCAGCAATCTGGGAAGAGACCTTGCCGCTCGGAAACGGACGTCTGGGCATGATGCCTGACGGCGGTGTGCAGACTGACCATATAGTGCTGAACGAGATTTCCATGTGGAGCGGCAACGAGGCCGACTACAGGAATCCCGATGCAGCCAAAAGCCTCCCGGAAATCCGCAGACTGCTTTCCGAAGGGAAGAACGCAGAAGCTCAAGAGGTTATGTATGAACACTTTGCAACCAAGAAAGAGACAGCCGACGCAAGATATGGCTGCTATGAGACATTGGCAAACCTCGACCTGAAATTCAGCTATTGTTCCGGCGCGACACCAGGAGAAATCCCGGATGCCACGGACTACACCCGCGACCTGTCGCTCGCAGACGCCGTCGCCCACACCGGATTCACCTGCGGCAACACACGATACACCCGCGAATATTTCACGTCCAGGGACAATGACGTATTCATCATCCGCCTGACAACTTCCGGCAATGACAAACTGAACTTCACCGCGTCACTCGGAAGAGAAGCCAACGCCTCAACCAGGGCTGCAGGCAATTCTTCGATATTGGAAGGAGCGCTGCGCAATGGCAACGGGCCGGACAGCGGCGTCAAGTTCATGGTAGCCATGAAGGCAATCAACTGCGACGGCAGGCAGCGCATCTCGCCGGACGGCACGCTCCACATAGAAGGAGCCGGGACCGCGACACTCGTTCTTTCAGCCGCTACATCCTTCCACGCCGAGGGCACCGACTTTCCGGGCGACAAATATAAGGAAGCCTGCAATGCCAGACTGAAAAGCGCCGTCAAACTGCTGGACAAGAAGAAGCCGGCACAGCAGGAACAGGCTTACAAATCAATGCTGGACAGCCATATACATTCACATAGAAACCTATACGAAAGAGTACGCATCCAGCTTCCGGCAGTTCCGGAAGACAATCTGCCGACAGATGTCCGACTGAGGAAAGCCGCCGAATCGGAAACGGCACAGGCTTCCCTTGCAGAACTTTATTACAATTTCGGCAGATATCTGCTTATCAGCAGCACACGACGGGGCTCATTGCCGCCGAACCTCCAAGGCCTGTGGGCAGACGAAGTCCAGACTCCTTGGAACGGCGACTATCATACCAACATCAATCTCCAGATGAACTATTGGCCTATGGAGCAGGCAGGGCTTCAGGAACTCATGCAGCCTCTGGAAACGTTCATTGACAGACTCATACCATCGGGCAGGGAATCCGCAAAATGCTTCTATGGCGAAAGCGCCCGCGGATGGGTACTCCACATGATGACCAATGTATGGAACTTCACCGCACCGGGCGAACATCCATCCTGGGGAGCGACCAATACCGGAGGAGCATGGCTCTGCGCACATCTGTGGGACCATTATCTCTATACCGGAGACGATGATTTCCTCCGCAGGATTTACCCTGTCATGAAAGGAGCGGCGGATTTCTTCCTCTCCACGATGGTAGTGGAGCCGAAGCACGGCTGGCTTGTGACATCACCAAGTTCATCGCCGGAAAACCAGTTCCTCTGCGACGGCAAACCTGTAAGCATCTGCATGGGACCGACAATGGACGTGCAGATCCTCACGGAGCTTTTCAGGAACACTTCCAAGGCTGCCGCTCTTCTGGGAACGGACAAAGCATTCGCAGACAGCCTCGACGAAGCCGTTTCACATTTCCCTCCGATGCAGATAGGCAGCGACGGCCGACTGATGGAATGGCTGGAAGAATATCCAGAGACAGAGCCGCATCACAGGCATGTTTCACATCTCTACGGTCTGCATCCAAGCAATCTCATATCTCCGCACAAGACACCTGAACTTGCGGAAGCATGCCGTAAGTCGCTCATAATCAGAGGGGACGAGGGTACAGGATGGAGCCGCGCATGGAAAATCTGTTTCTGGGCAAGACTCTGTGACGGTGACCATGCCTGGAAACTGTTCCACAATCTCCTGTCACCTGCAGTCAGCTATGACCGGCTGGACAGCCTTCACAAGACAGGAGCTGCACTGGACGAGTCTCTGCCTCAACATAGCGGCACATTCCCGAACCTTTTCTGTTCACATGACCCGTTCCAGATAGACGGCAACTTCGGCGGCGCATCCGGCATAGCGGAAATGTTGCTGCAGAACCACGAAGGCTATGTCAATTTCATTCCGGCACTTCCTTCAGGATGGCATTCCGGAAGCGTCCGCGGAATGCGTGTCAGAGGTTTCGCCACGGTGGATTTCAGTTGGGAGAACCATACTCTGCAGCAGGCCGTTGTCCATGCAGACAGAGGTCATGGCGATATCCGCCTGACAGTCAAGACACCTGACGGTCTCATCGCCCGCGACATCTACGGAAACGAGTTCCCGTCAGACAGCAACGGCTTCATCTACCCTACCCTGTCACCGGGTTCCTCCCTGGAAATACGATTCACTTAATCTTACCTCTCAAGGAACGAGAAAGTCAGGTCCACATCGCCGAAGCGGCTGGTTATGCCGTCATACTTTTCAAGGTAGCGGGCTGAAAGCTCGCCGCGCCAGACGATGTCATCCCTGGAATTGAACGGCAGGGACACATCGAAACCATAGCTCTTCGACTTCACTTTCACCACGGCGGAACACTTCCATTCTGTCCTGGTGCCGCCGTCATCTTCGGTCAGGAGGAACGCGATATTGTCCAGCTGGTCAGTCCATTGCGACACGAGCATAATGTTCATCGGAATCCGCTGCCCTACCTGGTTCCTCTTCACCACCAACATGAAATCCGTAATCTGAGGATTATACAGCTTCAATTCCGCTTCAGTGCTGGCCGTGAAGTTCTCCACGCTCCCCACCTTGAAGAAGAATTCCGAGGCACCGGCGAACCAGCAGTCGTAATTCCTGTGCATCAGGAAATCTTTCAGCACCAGCGAGCGTACTGTACCTGAGGAACTTGCCTGCACAGGCAGCCCCGTTGCCACACCCGACGGCCTTATGACAATTGCACCTCCGCCTGTCCCCCACTCGGGGTCACGTTTCTTTATCATTTCCAAGGACTCGTATTGGCAATCATCGTTTCTGTTGACGACCCAGACAGGATGCTCTGCAGCCATTTCTTCATCGACAATGACTTCTTCCACATACTTGCTTCCATCGGATTTCTCACACATGCGATAACCGACATTGACCTCCGCCCCATTTCCCGGGTCAAATGTGATTATCGGCCACTCCCTGCCGTCCCATTTCTCCGAATAAGGCCAATATATCTGAATATCAGACTTTTCCAGCGCGTCCAGATATTCCTCCGGGGTCATCGCGCCACGTTCGGAATCCCCGGCTGCCTTCGTCATGGCTGCAAAATGTTCGGCAATGAGCTCTTTCAAAGGACGCGCATACGACTTGGTGCGGACGGCACGGCTCTTCGGGTCCATACCGACTCCCGCACCCGGCGATTCGAAAAGGTCCTTCATCAGATACTCCTCATCGTAGCCGTTCCCTGAAGATGAAGAAACGGCATCATGGACTTCCTGCATGTGCCCTGCCTCAATCGGCAGCACGGAAAACAATTTCGCCACGGTGTCCAGCGGAAGATATGCCGTATCGGGATAATATTTCTCACCGGAATGGTCCACTCTCTCACACGAGACTGCCAGCATCAGAGCCGCAGCCAGAACAAAAAGTAATTTTCTCATAAGCATTGTCTTTTACAATGCAAAGTGACGAAAAAATATCCGTTTTCAGAAAATGAACACGGATAAAGTTAAAAATCGGCCTCACAGCAACCTGCAAAGCCGATTTATGTTAACATAATAATTTTAGATCCTAAAGTTATTTATGGTAAATAATATACCTGTTCTTGTCGGAGAGATCACGGACTATCTCCGTATGGGCATAACCGGCAGCCTTGAAGACCGTTTCAGTCTGGCGTGCAAGCAACTCATTCACCTCTGAAAGGCCGACGCCTTCGGGAGACATGAACCGCTGGCTCCATCTGGCTATCGCACGATAAAAAAGCAGCGGATCGTCATCAGGCACGAACAATGCCGATTCAGGTTCATATTCAAGCACATTGCGCCTCATATCCTCCTTTTCGGACTCCATTATGTATGGCGGATTGCTCAGGACCATATCGAAAGGACCGAGTTCAATCTCCTGCTCGGAATCCAGGACATCAGCCTTCATGAATTCCGGCTTGAATGTCTCCTTGGATTTCAGCTCCGATGCAAAGTCCTGCCCCGCAGCCACTTCCAATGCCGCATCAGAAATATCCACCGCGGTCACCCGGCTTCCCGGAATAGACAGCGCCATAGTCCAGGCGATGCATCCGGAACCTGTGCACAAGTCGAGGATACGCACCGGTTCGGCATTTTTTCCATACGGCGAGCGCATGCGGTACACCCTCATTCCTAGTTTGATGGCATCACGGCATAGGAACTCCGTCTCCGGCCGCGGAATCAGCACAGCGGGATCAACTTTGAAAGTCCGTCCATAAAACTCAGTGTGACCAAGCACATACTGCACAGGCTCCATCTTCTTCAAGCGCTCCATAGCAGCCTCAAGCTCAGGCAGTTTCTTGTCGTCTATCTTGAATTCAGGTTCAACGATATGGGTATAGTTCTCCGTTCCCAACACCTCTTCGCAAAGCATCAGGACAATGGAACGCGCCTCCTTTTGAGGGTACAACGATTCCAAAGCCTTGGTGCCGGCTTTCACAAATTCTGCAAGAAGCATTTTTCCTCCTATGAATTTTCAATGACAGTCGTCAGGAATGCCGTCATATCCATCCCGGCAGCCCTGACCATCTTAGGAACAAGCGAGGCGCTGGTCATTCCCGGAATAGTGTTCACCTCCAGGAAATAAAGTCCGTCCTCAGCGGAAATATAGTCCATACGGACAATGCCGTTGCATCCGAGATGTGCATATATCTTCTCCGTAATCTTCTGGATTTCAGAGGACAACTCTTCAGATATCTGCGCAGGGCAGACCTCCTGGCTATGGCCGTTGTACTTGGCATCATAGTCGAAATACTCATTTTCCGTAATGATTTCGATTACAGGAAGAGCCTTGACCTCTCCCCCGTCCAGATAGGCAGCGCAGGTAAACTCACGTCCCTTGATAGACTTCTCGACCACGACTGCAGGTCCCTCGGAGAAGGCATAATTGACAGCAGGCACCAATCCGTCGGCTTCTTTCACTTTCGTGATACCGAAGCTGGATCCTCCGCCAGTAGGTTTTACGAAGAGCGGCAGTCCGAGACGTTCTACGGCCTTGGCAGCGAAAGCATTGACATCCATTCCTTTACGGACGAATGCATCCGGTGCAAGCTTCACGTAATCAATATCGCGGAGATAGCTCTTGCAAGAATATTTGTCGAACGCCACCGTAGATACGAAAGCGCTGCACCCGCTGTGAGGAATGCCGAGCATCTCGAAATAACCCTGAAGAAGGCCATTCTCGCCAGGCGTGCCGTGCTGCATTATATAAACGTAGTCGAACTTCACTTTCTCCCCGTAAACAGTAACGGAGAAATCATTCTTGTCAATCTCCGGCCTTGCCTCTTCCGGGAATGGAACTCTCATGGAGTTTTTCTTGCGATATGCTACCAGAGACCATTTGCCGAATCTCGCAAAAATCTCATACACATCATATTGAGTATCATCAATCCTTGATGCCGTATACTCACCGCTGCGGCAAGCCACCTCCCACTCGGAAGAGTCGCTGCCATAAATCACTGCGATAGTGTTATATTTTCCCATATATTATTAATATGTTAGTCATGTTAGTCAAAATAATAATCTGCCTCGCTGCTGGTTTTGCGGTCCGCATCTTCGTCACCGCCGCTGCAGCTAAGGTCAATGTTCATGCCGGCAGGTGCAACGAAACGGTCAGCCTCGGAAATGCCGAGAGAGCCGTCCTTCAGCACTTTCTTCATGAAAATGCCCCATATAGGAAGCGCCATATTGGAACCGCTTCCCAACGCAAGTGCCTGGAAATGAACCTGTCTGTCTTCCGCACCTACCCAGATTCCGGCAGTAATGGAAGGTGTATATCCGATGAACCATCCATCCGCATTGTCATTGGTCGTTCCCGTCTTTCCTGCGATTTCGCCTTTCAGCTGATATACCGACCTCAGACGTGCACCCGTACCATTGTTGATCACGCCCTGCATCAGGTTCTCCATGAGATAAGCGGTCTGTTCGCTGATCGCCTCACGCTTGCGGTTAGTGAACTCGCCCAGCACATTGCCCTGATTGTCCTCTATCCTGGTAACGAATTGAGGCGAGATGTAAACTCCGCGTGACGGGAAGGTATTGTAAGCAGCAACCATCTCATACAGAGACAAATCCGCAGGTCCGACGCAGAGTGAAGGCACCGCGTCGATATGGCTCTGGATACCCATTGTCCTCATCATGTCGGCCATAGGCTCCGGTCCGAGCTGCTTCATCAAGTATGCGGAAATATTGTTCGAACTATGGGTAAGTCCCCATTTCAACGTCACTGTCTTTCCGATCCAGATATCCTTGTCGGTACTTCTGGGCGTCCACTCATTGTCCCCGACGATGAAGGTCTGAGGCACATTGACAACCTTCGTGCAAGGGCTCATGCCGGACTGCATTGCCAATGTATAGAGGAACGGCTTGACGGTGGAACCGATCTGGCGCTTGCCCTGACGGACATTGTCATACTTGAAATAGCGGTAGTTCGGGCCGCCGACATAGGCCTTGACGTGTCCGGTTACAGGCTCAATAGCCATAAAACCAGCTCTAAGTATTGATTTGTAATATCTTATGGAATCGTCAGGAGTCATTGTCGTATCGATGTAGCCCTTCTTGTTCCACGAGAACAGACGCATCTGCGCAGGCACGGAGAAACTCTTGAGGATCTCTGACTCGGAAGCACCTTCCTTCTTCATGATACGGTAACGGTCGCTCCATCTCCTCGCCTGCTTCATGACATAATCACGTGTGGATTTGTCCACATCATTGGAGAACGGCTTGTTCCTCTTCGAACGCAAATCCCTCTCGAAACTCTTCTGCAAGTTCTTGCCAAGATGCTCGGCCACAGCCTCTTCCGCATATCTCTGCATCTTGGAATTAATCGTGGTATAGATTCGGAGGCCGTCCTTGTCCAGATTGTAAGGTGTCCCGTCCGGCTTGGTATTCTTGTTCAGCCAACCATAGAGAGGATCGTCCTCCCAGGACAATGAGTCTGCGACATAGTCCTCACGATAGGTATATTTCGAACGGACAGGCTTGCCAGCATTCATCACGCGACGGAGCATGTCCCTAAAGTACGGAGCCAGACCGGCATTGTGGTCCTGGACCTGATATGACAATGATATCGGCACCTGCTGGATGGAGTCGCGCTGCTCTTCAGTAAGATAACCTGCCTTTTCCATCTGGCTGATGACGAAGTTCCTGCGGTACAGGGCCTTGTCCGGATTAAGAGCCGGATTGTATCTCGTAGGCTTGTTCACCATGCCCACCAGCGTGGCGCTTTCCTCAACGGTCAGGTCAGCCGGTTCCTTGGCGAAGAATGTCTGCGACGCCGCCCTCACTCCATACGCACTGCTGCCGAAGAAGACGGCATTCAGGTACATGTCCAGAATCTCATCCTTCGTATAGTCGCGCTCCAGCTTGACCGCCGTTATCCACTCCTTCAATTTGATCCAGACCATTTTCACCTTGGAGAATCCCGGAATGCTGCTGGAAACATCGGCACGCGGGTACAATGTCTTCGCGAGCTGCTGGGTGATGGTACTTCCGCCGCCCTGTCCGGAATCGCCCATCAGCAATGTCTTCACGAGCACGCGCCCGAGGCTCTGAAAGTCAATGCCGGAGTGCTTGTAAAAGCGGATGTCCTCCGTCGCCACTGCCGCCTGCACCAGATAAGGGGACAATTCTTCGTAGGAAACATACGACCTGTTTTCAATGTGGAAAGTCGTGAGAACCTGACCGTCATCGGCAATGACTTCGGTCGCAAGTTTGCTTTCAGGGTTCTCCAGTTCCTCGAATGAAGGTATGTCGGCAAATGCCCAAACCAGCAAAAGCATGATAAGGACCATCAGCACAGGCACGGAAACGATTATCCAGAACCATTTCACGCATTTTTTTCTCGTATCGTCTGTCATATCTGTATTCTTCGAAAGAGCAAAAATACATAGAAAATTTGGAAAATATCCTTATTTGTTCCTTACTTTGCAGTCCGTTTACTAAAATAGAGGTAAAAACATCATTAAAAATTGGAGCTAGAGTTGGCGATGGAAAAGAATCTTGTAATTGTCGAGTCTCCTGCGAAAGCCGGGACAATACAGAAATTCCTGGGGGAAGGATATGTCGTAAAACCAAGTTTCGGTCATATCAGAGACTTGCAGGACAAGAAATTGAGCGTGGATGTAGATCATAACTTCACACCTGAATATGTCATTCCTGCAGACAAGAAGAAAGTCGTGTCTGAGCTCAAGAAGCTGGCAGCCGGCGCCGAGACCGTATGGCTGGCATCCGATGAGGACCGGGAGGGAGAAGCGATATCATGGCATCTCTATGAAACTCTCGGCCTGAAGAAAGAAAGCACCAGAAGAATCGTATTCCACGAAATCACCAAGAATGCGATTCTGAACGCAATAGAAAACCCCAGGGACATTGACATGAACCTCGTGGATGCGCAGCAGGCAAGGCGCGTGCTCGACCGTCTCGTAGGCTTCGAGCTTTCGCCGATTCTCTGGAGAAAAATCCAGCCGAAGCTCTCTGCCGGACGAGTACAGAGCGTCGCATTGAGACTCGTCGTCGACCGCGAAAGGGAAATTCTCGGGTTCAAGCGCGAGCCTTACTACCGCACGACCGCCGTCTTCCATCCGGAAAGCACCGCCGCAGGAGTGAAGGTCAATGCCGTGCTCGATACCAGGTTCAATGGCATTGACGAGGCCCGTAAGTTCTTGGAGGACAGCGCGGATGCCGTATTCCACATAAGCAGCATAGAAAAGAAGGAGGGCACCAGGACACCTGCAGCGCCTTTCACCACATCGACATTGCAGCAGGAAGCGTCCAGAAAGCTGCGTTTCTCCGTGAGCCAGACAATGCGTATCGCACAGGGTCTTTACGAGCGAGGTCTCATCACGTACATGAGAACTGACTCGACGAACCTTTCCGGCCTGGCATTGAATACCTCCAAGAAGTTCATTGAGGAGAATTACGGCGAGAGCTATTCGAAGACCCGCCAGTACAAGACCCACTCGAAGGGCGCACAGGAGGCGCACGAAGCCATCCGTCCTACATATATCGACAATGTGGAAATCGACGGAACACCACAGGAACAGAGACTTTACAGCCTCATCTGGAAACGCACCATCGCTTCCCAGATGGCTGATGCACGAATATTGAAGACTGACATCAAGATAGCTTCCGACAAGAGGAAAGAGAAATTCGCCGTCCAGGCAAACCAGGTGGAATTCGACGGTTTCCTGAAAGTATATCTGGAAGGTACTGATGACCAGCAAGATGAGGAGGAAGTAATCCTGCCGGAACTCCATGAGGGAGATGTGATGAAACCGATAAGTTTCGCATCAGACTGCAAGTTCACGACTCCTCCGGCAAGATATTCCGAGGCGACTCTGGTCAAGAAACTTGAGGAGCTCGGCATCGGACGTCCTGCCACATATGCACAGACCATCACGACATTGACCACCGGACGCGGTTATATCATCAAGGGCGACAAGGAAGGCGAAGGCATTCCTGTCACATGCCTGGCAATGAAGAACGGAAAAATCACCGAGGCTGTCAAGACCGAGACTGTCGGCGCCGAAAAGAGCAAGCTTCTCCCTCAGGAAATCGGCATGATCGTAACGGATTATCTGGTAAAGAATTTCCACACGATCCTGGGATATGATTTCACCGCCAATGTCGAGAAGGATTTCGACCAGATCGCTGACGGCAAACTGGTATGGAACAATGTGATAGGACAGTTCTACACGCCGTTCCACAAGAAGGTGGAAGAGGTGCTCAATGACAAGGAATACAGCCATGTCAGCAGAGATCTCGGCAATGATCCGACTGACGGCGAGCCGATTGTGGCCAAGTTCGGACAATACGGCCCGTATATCCAGAAGGGAGAAGGCGACAAGCGCCAGTATGCTCATCTGGCACCGGGACAGCTCATCGAAAGCATCACCCTGGAAGATGCCATAAAGCTGTTCCTCCTGCCGAAGACCGTGGGACAATATAACGGCATCGACATAATCGCGACCAAAGGCAAGTTCGGACCATACCTGAAATACGGAGACAAGAACGTGTCGCTGCCACGCGGCAAGGACCCGCTCACGGTAACATTGGACGAATGCATCGCAGTAATCGAGGCCAATGCGGAGAAGGCGAATGCCAACACCGTGCTTGCAGATTATACGGAAAGCGGCATTCAGGTAATCGACGGAAGGTATGGCCCTTACCTGAAGCAGGACGGCAAGAACTACAAGATTCCAAAGGGAACCGATGTCGCAGCCCTTACAGAAGAAAAGTGTAAGGAAATAATAGAGGCATCCGAGCCGACGAAACGCACGGCCCGAAGAAAATTCACTAAAAAATAAAATCTGAAAAAGCACTGTTTTTTCTGACTGTTTGGTCGAAAACGGTGCTTTTATCTTATAGTATCGTACTTTTTAATGCAAATAATTATAGATTATTAAAAAATATTCTGTACATTTGCATCGTTTAAGTAATGAATCGTAAGATATGGTTAAATATCACATCGACCAGACGGACCAGAAAATCCTGTCTTTCCTGGTCAAGAATGCAAGAATGCCGTTCCTGGAAATCGCACGCGAATGCGGCGTGTCAGGAGCTGCCATACATCAGAGAGTCAAGCGTTTGGAAGCCAACGGTGTCATCACCGGTTCCAGACTTCTCGTAAAACCGCAGGCCATCGGGCTTAACATTTGCGCCTTCATAAGCATCTCCCTGTCGGAGGCTGACAAGTACAATGTCGTCATCGCGCACCTGAAGAAGATTCCGGAGGTCGTGGAGTGTCATTTCGTGACAGGCAAGTACGCCCTTCTCGTGAAGATTTATTGCTTTGACAATGACCACCTTATGGAGATTCTTCTGAACACCATACAGAAGATTCCTTATATCCTTTCCACAGAGACAATGATAGCTCTCGACGAGGCCATCGACAGACAGGTCTGGGTCAAGGATTACAGCAATACAAGCTACAGCGGTTCGAACAAAAACGATGATTCGGACGAATAGGATTTAGATTTAGTTACCTGAAATCGAAATTATAGCTTCCGCGAGAACCATATCTTCCGGGGAAGTTATCTTGATATTGAGCCGCTCGCCTTCAACGAAGGTGAGCGGTATTCCGTATTTGTCGGCTACGGAAGCATCATCCGTAAACAATCTGTCGTAAGCTTGTGAATATGAATCCTTTATATCGCCGGCACGGAAAATCTGGGGCGTCTGTGCACCATACACCTCAGAGCGGTCCACACTGCGTCCAGGAGCGGAACGCAGGAATTCGTTGCCCTGGTCATCCTTGACGGTTTCGAGGATTTTCAACGTGTCGACCATCGGAATGACAGGAATGAGTGCCCGGCATTGATCATCATTCTCAATGCGGGAAAACATTGACCTGATCATGCTTTCCGACAGGAGCGGACGGACGCCGTCGTGGATGGCGACAATGGCGTCCGAAGGGACCCGCGCGAGGGCTGCTTTTACGGAGTGGAAACGGGTGATTCCGCCGCGGACGAGGATCTGGGAGCAATTGAAATTACGGCTTATGCAGTAGTCGCGCCACCACGTATCATATTGACCGTCAGAGGGAAGGACCGTGATGACGTTTATATCCGGAACGGCTGCCAGAAATTTCAGGATGGTCTGGTGAAGTATCGCCTTCCCGTCCAGCTGCATGAACTGTTTCGGAAGATTGCCGCCCATCCTGGTCCCGTGGCCCGCAGCCATGACTATCAGATATTTTTTTCCACTCATAATTGGCTCGATATTTTAAGCAAATTTAAGTTATTTTTCGTATATTTACGGAAATTATGAAATTAACAGAAAATTCCTATTTGAAGATATGAGTTTTTCTTTCTTGAACCAAGAATTGGCAATGGACCTTGGTACCGCCAACACGGTCATTTTCCAGAATGACAAGATTGTTTTGGACGAGCCAAGTATTGTCGCAATAGATAGTGCAACAGGCAAATGCATTGCACTCGGACATAAGGCGAAACTTATGCACGAGCGCGAGCAGCCGGGAATCAAGACAATCCGTCCGCTCAGGGACGGCGTCATCGCGGACTTCAACGCGGCCGAGATGATGATACGCGGTTTCATCAAACAGGTGAACAGCCAGAGAAGGACATTGTTCTCACCTAACCTCCGGTTGGTAGTCGGCATTCCGTCAGGAAGTACCGAGGTGGAAATCAGGGCCGTCAGGGATTCAGCCGAACATGCGGGAGGACGTGACGTATATCTGATTTCAGAGCCTATGGCAGCAGCACTCGGTATCGGACTGGAAGTGGAGGCACCAAAGGGAAGCATGGTCGTCGACATAGGTGGCGGTACTACTGAAATCGCTGTGATTTCACTCGGAGGTATCGTAATCCAGTCAAGCGAACGTGTCGCAGGAGACGTATTTACGAGCGATATCCAGTCATATTTGAGGCAGCAGCACAATATCCGTATCGGCGAGACGACTGCCGAGAAGATAAAGATAGCAGTGGGTGCAGTTCTGCCGACATTGCAGGAAGAACCGGACCCGTACCCTGTAAAAGGACCGAACCTCATGACCGCACATCCGGTAGAGGCGACGATTTCATATCAGGAAATGGCGCATTGCCTGGACAAATCCATCACCAGGATAGAGTCATCGATCCTGCATGTATTGGAGCAGACTCCTCCTGAGCTTTACTCAGACATCGTGGAGAACGGTATCTTCCTTTCAGGAGGCGGCGCATTGCTCAGAGGTCTGGACACCCGTCTCTCGGAGAAGGTGAACATTCCTTTCCACGTGGCAGAAGATCCGCTTCACGCCGTGGCAAGAGGAACATGCATCGCATTGAAGCATGTAGGCAACTGCTCTTTCCTGAAGAGGTAGGCAGATGCCCAAGCAGCGCACCATAACAGGAACAATCATTAACACGGCAGTCTTCATAGCTCTGGAGATTGCCGCGCTTAATATGTTGAGCCACAGCAGTTCCGTGCAGAATTTCTTCATCACGAAGGCATTGCACGTAGTGAGCGGAAGGTTCTGGGGCGTGACAGAATCAATTTCCGGATATTTCTCATTGAACAAGGAGAACCGCAAGCTGGCGGACAATGTTTTCGAGCTGAGCAAGGAGGTTTCGAGACTGCACAGCATGCTGGAGCAGATCCATCTGGATTCGCTGGAACAGGTGAACATGGCACGGGCCGGGGAGAAATTCAGCTACATCACGGCTTCCATCATAAAGAGCAGCACCAACAAGCAGCACAACTATCTGATAATCGGGAAAGGTTACGAAGACGGCATACGTGAGCAGTCCGGAGTCATAACGCCGCAAGGGGTGGTCGGAATCATCGATGCCGTAAGCAAGCATTACTCATACGTCATATCATTTCTGAATTCCGAAATCAGCATCAGTGCCAGAATCGGAAAAAGCGGCGCGGCAGGCCCGATGGTATGGGACGGGGTGCACAAGGGCGGAGCCATTCTCAAGGAGATACCGCTACAGTACAAATTCGAGGAGGGCGACACGGTCTATACCAGCGGCTACTCCTCCATATTTCCGTCCGACATCCCGCTGGGCACTACAGGCGGTGTCAAAATCGTGAACGGCGCCACTTATGAAGTGAAGGTCAAGCTGTTCCAGGATTTTTCAGCATTGAGATACGTATCGGTGGTAAGCAATAACGACTCGCAGGAAATAGCTGAACTGGAGAAACAGGAAACACCTAAGAAAGAAAAGAAATGAAGCAGAACTACATAATGATGTTCCTACTCATTGTCGGAGTGCAGCTGCTGATATGCAATTATTTACATGTCAGCACGTTTCTCACGCTCAGCATTCTGCCTTGCGCCATTCTCCTCATGCCCACCAGGTACAGCCCCGTCGTGGCGATGCTTCTTGCCTTCGTTTCAGGTCTGGCAGTAGACACATTGGCCGAAGGAGTCACGGGGCTCAATGCCCTTGCACTCGTGCCGGTGGCCGGAGCCCGCAGGTGGATCTGCGGTTTCATCTTCGGAAAAGAATTGACCTCGACCGGAGAAGATGTTTCAATGATGAAGTACGGAATAGGTAAAATGGCATTGGCAATATTCATTGCCCAGTTCATATTTCTCATGATATACATCTGGGCCGACGGCGCTGAAGCCAGGCCGTTCATGTTCAATGCATTGAGATTCAGCGTCTCGCTCGTGGCAGGGACATTGATTTCCCTGATTATCGCGAACTTGCTGGATCCTAACGAGAGGAAATAGCGATGAATGCGTCCAGGGTCAGCAAACTCCGTATCGGACTGTTGATATTCGCAGGCATATTGCTCGCGAAGCTTTTCTATATCCAGATCATCGATGACCGTTATAAGATCAATGCTTCCAACAACTCGATGGTCTACGATATCATCTACCCGACCCGAGGCATCATCTATGACCGCAACGGAAAAATCATCGTCGGAAACAAGGTCGCATATGATATCCTGGTGACTCCCAAGGAAGTGGAGCCGTTCGACACGGTACTTCTGGCTGACGTCCTGAAGATTTCGCCGGACTTCATCCGCAACAAGATGTCGGAGTACCGGAAGAACAGACGGAAAATCGGCTTCCAGTCAATGGTCATGCTGAAGCAGATTCCGTCGGACACCTACATGAGGTTCGCCGAGGTCCAATACAAGTTCAAGGGATTCAAGGGTCAGATACGAAGCATCCGAGATTATCCGGTCAATGCCGGAGGAAACCTCCTGGGATATGTCTCTGAAGTGGACCAGTCATACATAAAGAAGCATCCGGGAGAATACCGGCCAGGAGATTATGCGGGCAAGACGGGCATAGAGGCGGCACGCGAGAAGGAACTGCGCGGTGAAAAGGGTTATCAGATCTACCTGAGGAACTCCCACAACCAGATACAATCCAGATACAGGGACGGCGAAATGGACAAGGAAGCCATCCCGGGAAAGGATGTGGTGACCACCATTGACGCTGATTTACAGCAATATGGACAGGAGTTGATGAAAAACAAGGTGGGCAGTCTGGTGGCGATAGAGCCGTCGACCGGAGAGATTCTGACAATGGTTTCAAGCCCTGGTATCGATGTGGAGATACTGGCAGATATCGGCAAGCATTACAGCGAAATCGTGAGCGACCCGCACAAGCCTATGTTCAACAGGGCGGTGCAGGCGCCGTACCCTCCGGGTTCGGTTTTCAAACTTGTGAACGGTCTCATCGGCATGCAAGAGGGAGTGCTGAAGCCGGAATACACCTACCCTTGCTACAAGGGTTATCCATACGGAAAGCACAAGCTGGGATGCCACGCGCACAGGTCGCCGATCAATCTGGAGGAGGCCATCATGATGTCCTGCAACGCATATTTCTGCTATGTGATGAAGAATGTCCTCGAGAACAAGAAATACAAGGGCCCCGGCGAGGCATTGGACAAATGGCATGACTATGTGCAGAGTTTCGGACTGGGCCGGAAACTGGGGAGCGACTTCCCTTCCGAGCTTGGCGGAACTATCCCTACCTCAGCATATTACAACAAGATTTACGGAAAGAACGGCTGGAAGTTCACGACCGTGATTTCATTGTCCATCGGACAGGGAGAAATCGGTGTGACGCCGCTCCAGATTGCGAACATGTGCGCTATCGTGGCGAATCGCGGCTACTATTATATCCCTCATATCATCAAGGATTCCGATTCGCTGAAAATCGAGCAGAAGTACAAGGAGCGCCAATACACCATGGTGGACACATTGCAGTTCCGCAAGGTGATACAGGGAATGTGGCGTGCAGTGAACAGCGGTTTCGGTTCAGGAGGTACGGCGAGCATTGCAGCCGTGGAGGGACTGGACATCTGCGGCAAGACAGGTACTGCACAGAACCCGCGCGGAGCGGACAATTCCGTGTTCATCTGTTTCGCGCCCAAGGACAATCCGAAGATTGCGGTGGCGGCATATATTGAAAATGGCGGTTTCGGTGCCACATGGGCATGCCCTATAGCCTCGCTTCTGGTGGAGCGATACCTGCGGGGAGAAATAGATCCGAAACGCAAGCCATTGGAAGACAGGGTGCTGCAAGGCGACCTCATGTCGAGGGTAAAGAAGTATTGACCTTCGTAGAAAACATTGAAATGAGCAGATACAGCGGCAGAAGCATTGGCGAATCATACGACTGGAAACTGATAATCCTTTATCTGTTTCTGGTATTCATCGGCTGGGCGAACATTTACGCTTCAGTCCATGGTGCCGATGTCGAGGGCATTTTCGATTTCAGCGCCAACAGCGGCAAGCAGTTCATCTGGATGCTTACGGCTTTCGGACTGGGCGCGACAATCATATTCCTGGTCAATCCCAACCTGTGGGAAGGAGGCGCAGCACTTTTCTACGTGATGGTGATAGGACTTTTGGTCGCGGTAATTTTCCTGGGTGTGGAAGTCAAGGGCTCCCGGTCATGGTTCGCTTTCGGCCCTGTGCGGTTCCAGCCGGCCGAGGTGTCGAAAATCACCACTTCCCTGCTGCTGGCATTCGTAATGAGCCGTGCAACGTTCAGACTGACAAGGTTCAAGGATTTTCTCACCGTCGCTTTCATCATCATTCTCCCGATGGTCATCATCCTGGCGGAGAAGGAAACAGGGTCGGCCCTGGTCTACGTCGGCTTCATTTTCATGCTTTACCGAGAGGGGCTTTCCGGATGGCTGCTGGCAATGATAGCATTGGCAATCCTGATATTCATCCTGACCTTGGTGGCATCGCCGTATACCGCAGTTTTGGTTCTCATAGGCATAATTTCGTTCTGCAGCGCTTTGATTTCCAGGAAGATATGGCAATGGCTGCTGATTTACGCGGTGGGCATAACGGCGCTGGCCTTCCTTCCGCATTTCTGGACAATGCTGCAGGAACTCAAGGGTGAAGAGTGGCCGTTCCTGATGAACATCACGCCGTTCATGATTCTTCTGGGCGTTTCCGGAATCGCATTGCCGCTGATAATCTGGCATGCCATGAGCAGCAAGAACAGAGTGTTTTCATTGGTATCAGTATTGACTTTCCTCTGCGGTGTGGGGCTGGTGCTGTCGGCTGACGTGGTGTTCAACAAAGTGCTGCAGGACCACCAGCGCAAGCGCATCGAGGTGCTCCTCGGAATGAAGGAGGACCCTGCGGGTGTCGGGTACAATGTGAACCAGTCAATGATAGCCATCGGTTCGGGAGGTTTTGCCGGAAAGGGTTATATGAACGGCACTCAGACGACGTACGGATTCGTCCCTGAGCAGAGCACCGATTTCATCTTCTGCACCGTGGGAGAGGAATGGGGTTTCGTAGGCTGCCTTATTGTAATAATGCTGTATGTGCTTCTGATTATGCAAATTATAAAAGACGCCGAGCACAGCAGGGAGAGTTTCACCAGGATTTACGGCTATTGTCTGGCAGGCTGCCTGTTCATGCATCTTTTCATCAATGTGGGCATGACAATCGGCATAATGCCTGTAATCGGAATCCCGCTTCCGTTCATGAGTTACGGCGGCTCATCCCTCTGGGCATTCACCATCATGCTTTCCATCTTCATCGCCCTGGACCACAGGGAGAAGAAGTATTTCTAGGGAGCAAAAAAGGCCAGCCGCGAACGGCTGACCTTCTGCAATTATTTGTATTTCAATGATTAGCAATTCATTGCACCGCAAACGTGGATAACCTGTCCGCTGACATAAGAGGAGAGGTCACTGGCGAGGAAGAGGGCGACATTGGCAACATCTTCCGGGGTACCGCCACGACGGAGCGGAATTGTCTTCATCCACTGCTCACGCACTTCTTCTGAAAGCGCCTTGGTCATATCGGAAATGATGAAGCCAGGGGCAATGCAGTTCGCACGGATGCCACGAGGGCCCATTTCCTTGGCAATAGACTTGGCAAGACCGATAAGACCGGCCTTGGAAGCGGAGTAGTTGCACTGGCCGGCATTGCCGGAAACGCCTACTACAGAAGACATGTTGATGATGCTTCCGCCTCTCTGGCGTGCCATGATAGGGGTCAATGCGTGAATGAAATTGAATGCAGATTTGAGGTTGACATTGATGACGGCATCCCACTGTGCCTCGCTCATCCTGAGCATAAGACCGTCCTTGGTGATACCTGCATTGTTCACGAGAATATCGATATGACCGAAGTCAGCCATAATCTGGTCCACAACCTCCTGAGTCTGAGCGAAATCAGCAGCATTGGAAGCATAAGCCTTCACCTTGTGGCCGAAAGCTTCGATTTCCTTTACGGTCTCTTCTGCAGCCTCATTGATAACGAGATCAGTGAAAGCCACGTCTGCACCTTCTGAAGCGAATTTAAGGGCAATCGCCTTGCCGATTCCTCTTGCAGCTCCTGTTACAAGAGCGACTTTTCCATCTAGTAGTCCCATATTGATTTTATATTTAAACAAATTTTTCTAACTTTGCATTCCCAATTCGCTTTGGTGGTGGAATTGGTAGACACGAGGGACTTAAAATCCCTTGGGCAGCAATGCCTGTACGGGTTCAAGTCCCGTCCGAAGCACAAGGAAAACATTGTACCGCTTACAGCGATGCAATGTTTTTCTCGTTCAAGAGGTTCTTGCCTTCTGCCGTAAGCGCATATTCAATGCGGTCGGCATAGTGCTTCTCCACTTTACCACGGACAATCTTCATCGTGCTGTTCACCATGTGGTTCTGCTCGGTAAACGGCTCGTCAGCTACGATGATCGCAGCAGGAAGCCATCTCTCCGGGAACATGCCGGCACGTGAACCACCTTTTCTATATGAATTCACCTCTTCCTGAATCTTCTTCAGCATCAGCTCTTTAGCTTCACGGGAATTGATGTCGATATCAGGATTGCCGGCCTTCACGTACTCTTTCAGCGCTTCCTTGTTAGGAACGATGATGACCGTCGTATACGGGTCCTGATTGTTATGGAGCACCACCTGGTCGATGAACTTCGAGCTGTCTGTAAGCGAATCCTCAAATCCTTCCGGACTGTATTTCTCGCCGTCAGCAGAAATGAGCAATGACTTGAAACGGCCTACCACATAGAGGAAGGTCTTGTCTCTCATATAACCCATATCGCCGGTATGAAGCCATCCGTCAACGACTGTTTCAGCGGTAGCCGTAGGGTTCTTCCAATAACCTGCCATAACATTCTCGCCCTTGATGACGATTTCTCCTTTCTCGCCATATCCGAGTGACTTGCCGTCGCCGTCGCAAATCTTGATTTCCATCGGTGTCACCACACGACCGGACGAACCGAAGATGCAGGCGTCGAATGAGTTGGCAGAAATGATCGGTGTCGCCTCGGAAAGGCCGTAGCCCTGGAACATCGGAATGCCGATGGCGCAATAATATCTCTGCAGTTCAATGTCAAGAAGCGCACCGCCTCCTACGAAGAACTGCATCCTGCCGCCAAGTCCCTGACGTACGTTCTTGAAGATAATCTTGTCGAACAGCGCCATGAGAGGTTTTTTCCAAAGCTGGAAGAATCCGCCCCTGTTGTAATATTCCTTGTTGTAGGAAATCGCCAGGTTCAATGCGAAGTTATAGAGTTTCTCCACCTTAGGTCCCTTGGCCTTGATGCCGGACTCGATATTTTTCTTGAAGTTACGTGCGAGAGCAGGTACGGAAAGCATCACATGAGGACGTACTTCCTTGATAGCCATAGGAATATTCTTCAGCGATGCCATCGGAGTCTTTCCTACAGGAACCGTGGCGATACTTCCGCCATAAGACATCATCGTGTAGAAACCTGCCACATGCGCAAAGCAATGGTCCAGAGGCAGGATAATGAGCATCACGGCATCCATAGGAATGCCGACTACGGAATGAGCCTGCTCCACATTGGCAGTATAGTTCCTGTGAGTAAGGAGGATACCCTTAGGGTCAGCGGTAGTTCCCGAGGTGTAGCTGATGTTCGCGTAATCGTCAGGCTGAACAGACTTGTACCTCTCTTCGAGAGCGCCCGGATGTTCTGCCATGAACTTGTCGCCGTTTTTCAGGACCTCCGACATCGGAATCTCTTTCTCCTGATACTCAGGAAGATCGTCCAGAACAATGATTTTCTCCACGGCAGGAATATCTTTCAGGATACGTCTTACCTTAGGAAGCTGTGTTCCGGACACCATCACGAATCGTGAGTCAGAGTGATTGATACGGAATACCAGGTCGCTGCCTTCTTCAAGCTTGATGGAAAGCGGAACGTTCACGCCACCGGAATAGAGGATTCCGAGTTCACCGATAACCCACATGTTGCGGCCTTCGGAGAGGAGTGACACCTTGTCGCCTTTATTGATTCCGAGAGCCATAAGGCCCGCAGCGACTCTATAGGCTTCAAGCCTGGTTTGTTCAAAAGTAGTTTCCGTCCAGCGGTCAGCTGGCTTTTCACGAAGGAAAACATGTGATGCGAATTCATGGGTATATTTCTCCACGAAATCGATGATAGTCGGTCTTGCTGTCATATTTGAATTATTTCGATTCTTCTGCAGGGAACAGTCCGAAGAGTTCCGAGTCAATCATGTTAGTGATGGCTTCGAAGTCTTCTTCCTTGTTTCCGAATTTATATCTGTCTGCGTCAATGACGAGAAGATGGCCGGTATAACCGCTGATCCATTTCTCATAACGCTCGTTGAGTCCTGTAAGATAATCAATTCTGATGGTTTTCTCATATTCGCGGCCTCTCTTCTGGATTTGCGATACGAGATTAGGAATGGATGATTTGAGATAGATGAGCAGGTCAGGCATCTTCACCAGTGACATCATCAGGTCGAAAAGGTCTGAATATGTCTCGAAATCGCGTGAGCTCATCAGTCCCATGTCGTGGAGGTTCGGTGCGAAAATCCTGGCATCCTCATAGATTGTCCTGTCCTGGATGATCACTTCCTTGTTCTTGGTGATATCCACGACGTCCTTGAAACGCTTGTTCAGGAAATAAATCTGGAGGTTGAATGACCATCTGCTCATATCTTCATAGAAATCAGACAGATATGGATTAAAATCCACGGATTCGAATTTAGGTGTCCATCCATACCTCGCAGCCAGCATCTTGGTCAATGTGGTCTTGCCGCTGCCGATGTTTCCTGCTATAGCAATATGCATAATTTTATGATATTAACGCGTTTACAAAATTATATCGTCCTACCAGGTCCTGATAGAGACGATACAAAATTACTAAATTTCCGTATAGTGTCAAAGCATGTGTTCCCAATTCCTGTTTCGCAAGTAATCAAACTTACTGAACGCCAGCGTAAACTTGAGGATTATCACTCGCTCGAAGGCTGTAAGCCCAACGCACCTCTATTATTTCTTGTTCTTGACGAACTTGAAGACCGCGATGTCTGTATCTTGCTTCTTGCCGTCAACATAGAACCTTCGGGTAATCACCGGTGATCCGTCCCACTTCCATCTGAAGTTATTGAAAATAGTTATCGTGTTGGAGCTTCCATCCCCCCAATTTATAACAAGGTTTTCATTGGCAATGCTTTCCGTCCCGTCAAGTTCCCCGAATGAAATCATCCACTTTCCGTAACGGTCCACCTGAAGCATCAGCCCCGAGAATTGCGGCATGTAGGCTTTCGTGGAAATCCCTGCCCCGGTTTCATTGAAACGGCTCATATCCACGGCATAGGTCTGTCCCCTGAATTCCGCGGAAATCTGACTGATGTCGAACGACTCCTCGCGGATGTCCGGATCAAGCATGTTATGTCCGTCGGAATCTTCGAGATAGATATAGGAAACTATAGGCGCGGTATCATAAACCATGTCCGAATTTTCCACCGAACATGACATGACCAGCACCGCCGCCGTTAATATATTGAATATTCTCTTCATATTGCATTTTCCAAACATCACTATAGATGCAGTTTTGCATCAAAATGTTGCATGGCGGGGCCGGCGGCTGTTCAGTGTTTTTTTATACGTCCGGTCGGTGGTGGGGCCGACGGAGGTTCGCTTCGCTCATCCCGTCAGGCTGGCGCCTGACACCCATTCACAAGGTCATGGGCGACCATGCCTCCATCGGCCCCACCACCGACCGGGCTTCGATTAAACTGGGATATTGGCGGCGGGACTGTCATCCATAAATGTAAATAGGGCTTCGCTGTATTAGAGATACCGCAGGTACATTCAGTTGCACCTTTGCCGCATTTTTTCCCTTTTTAGAATACTGGACCTTTTTTATTATCCACAGATAACGATCAATATCTTTATAGGTCAGCGGATTACCGTTTACATCAGAGAGTTTGTCCATTCATAGCAGTTGAATAAACTTATCGTACACAGACTTAGAAGCTGCTTAAATTCTAGTCTCATAATTTGTTATACATGAGTCGTCAAAAGGTTAGTTGAACTATCGACTAGCCTGCATCTGGATTGAACTCATAATCCATAGCAATTCTTCTGAAGTTTTCCAACCAAGAGAAAGAGCGCTCCACAATCCATCTAAGTAGTAGTACAGAGAATTTCTTCGAAGACTCGTCCGGACGGACGGATAACAATGTTAAGCCAGACACATTGTCAATAACGCCATCCGCACAAACACGGTCATGGACATTCGCCTCGTGAGGCGTCACGCTCATAGGAAGGTCAAGTATATCAACCACAATATATTTCCTTGTGACCTTTTGATCTTCTTGTTGCCGTCGCCACGGTAGGTGTCAACATGATGGGAGGACTTGACGCTTCTGGAATCAATGATGCCAAGACTGGGGGTTTCCTACCGATCCATCAACTTGCGGACCATCAGATGGAGCATATCCATCAGTTCCTCAAACACGCCTTTCTGTTTCTTCTTGTTGAAGTAGTAGAAGACAGTATTGTAAGATGGGAAGTCCTTAGAAAGAATATGCCACTGGCAGCCTGCTTTCAATATAATACATGATGACATTCAGGATGTCTCTGAGGGAGTACTTTCGCTTTCTGTGTTGTGGGTCAAGAATATTTTCAGTAAATTGCCACTGGTTATCAGCAAGGTTGGTTGGATATTAATATACAACTCTAATTGATTGATACTCATAAGTTACAAATAATATTATAATACACTTATTTTAAATTATTTACGCGCCCACATCGCAACTTTTTCAATATAATTTAAACAGTTTCTAAGATGAAAGAAATCATCCTCAACCTAGACCACACAATCATAGATACGACCGCACTTGATGAAGCCTTTAAGCACGGTGGCATCAGTGACATCAATGGTGTCATCAACCGATGCAATCCATATGACGGGTCGGAAAGGATGCTGAGGAGGATAAAGCACAATAAGATTCCGGTATGTGTCATTACCAAGGTGAAAGATTTTTATGCCGACAAAGTTTTGGCCCATTGCCAAATTCCTTATGCCAAAATAATCTCTTACGACGGTAAAACGGTAGAATCTTATGAGAATGCGCTGAAGGAGGCTTTGCAATGCCTAAGTGTTAAACCCGAATATGTGGTTTGCTTCTGCAGCGGGGTCGTAGACGTTACAGCATCAAATAACCTGGGCATTCATAGCATCTGCTGCGAATGGAGCGGACGCGAGGGACTAGATTCCGCAAAGGCATCTGCTAAAAGCACGGTTTCGGCACCAGGGGAACTTACACCGTTTTTCTTCCCAGAGGCATTCGATGAAGGTCATAATCCCGGATTTGAAGATTCATATGACAAATGTGAGCAAATGGATGCGGAGCGAGAAACAGGTCCTTTTGGTGGGATCTACACCGATGCGGCGTTTTACAAGAACTGGACGAAAAAACAGAGCTTTTTTACCAGAATTTGTCAAGGCAACGTCGAAGAATACCTGAACGGATGGGACTATAATGAGATTGAGATAGCGTGGAAGAGCAATCCAAACACTAATGCGTCAAATTCCTATATTCCTCATTATGTTGCAACTCAAGGCTGTTCCGGTTCTTCATATCAGGAGGCTATTCTCAACGGAACAAATGCTGGCATCAGTGTGTTCCCAAAAGAGTTGTATGACCAGATTGTTGATTTTATTTGTGCGGTCCGAGACAATTACTCTACCATGAGTAAAGACCAAGATAATTTAATGGTATGTTTCGCCGACAGCGATTTAGATAAAACCGTTACAGAGCATCAGTTTGAGTACCTATCGAAGAGGCTGTCGGAAAAAGGCATCAAGGCTAAGCCATTCAATAAGACGCCGTATTCAATCCCGGAACTTGCTTCATACATAATCATCGAGTTGGCATCGAGTCCGGAAACGGTTAGTTCTGTCTGTGCAAGTGCCATTGGCATTAAGGAAGAATGTCGCAGGACATGTTGCAAAAAGGCCTTCGGAATCGGCTGTTACACGAATTTGGTTTACTTGTCTCTTGGGATGTTGGACAAATCGATAAGTAAAGTTACCGTATCTATCCCAGCGGAAACAGAAGTTTCCAAAGAAAATTCTACACTGGTATTCGCCGCTGCATTGCCGGAGACTGACAATGGCACATTGCCGAGAGAAGACTTCGGTGAAATGGCACAAGAAGAGGATTTGGAAAAACAGGGGGCATTAGGCGAAGCATTTGAGGTTGATGGTATCGAATTGGATCCGGATAACCAAGAATTCAAATATGCGCTGGGGTTTGCTTTGGAATCCCGACAGAATCTATACCTCACAGGAAAGGCTGGCTCCGGTAAAACCACTTTCTTGAAGTATCTTCGAAAAGTATCAAAAAAGGAGATGGCTGTTGTGGCCCCAACGGGTGTTGCCGCAATCAATGCTGGTGGCCAGACAATCCACTCATTCTTCAAGATTGAGCCGTCTCTTTATATGCCTGGAGACAAACGCCTGCGTGTTAAGGCTCCGGCAGGAGATCCAGATCAGTCCACGGTATTTGAAATCTTCAAGTATTCCCGCGACAGAATCAATATGATGAGGAATCTGGAACTCCTTGTCATAGATGAGATTTCAATGGTGCGGGCGGACTTGCTGGATGTGGTGGATACCTTGCTACGGATTTACAGGAATAATCAAGCGCCTTTTGGCGGCGTTCAAGTCATATTGATAGGCGATACGTTCCAATTGCCGCCGGTCGTAGTCGGCAAAGAAAAGGATTTATTATATCGTTTCTATGACAGCGAGTACTTTTTCAGCGCCAAGGTTATTCAACGCAGCAAGCCACTGTACATCGAACTCAAAAAGATATACCGCCAGAATGAGAGGGACTTCATCGACCTTCTCAACCGCGTGCGAGTTGGCCAGATGACACCTGATGATTTCCGAACGCTCAATTCGCGCTTGAATCCAGGTTTCAAGCCCGCAGAAAGGGATAAGTACATCATCTTGGCAACTACGAACAACACGGTAGCCAACATCAATGACAAGAAACTGGAGGAACTACATACAAGCCTGAAAACCTATATGGCCGTCGTAGATGGTGAATTCCCTCTCAACTCACGCCCCACAGATACTGAACTTCGTCTGAAGGTCGGTTCTCAGGTTATGTTTGTGAAGAACAATTGGGAGAAACGATATTACAACGGAAAAATTGGTACTATCACCGAATTGAAAGAAGACGAAGTGAAGGTTGAGGTTGAAGTTGATCATGATAAACGAAAGATTATCACTGCCCAACGTGAACAATGGCAGAACAAAATCTATAGCTGGGATGATAAGGAGCAGAAGGTAGTGGAGACGGTTATCGGAACATTCACCCAGTTCCCGCTTCGTCTTGCGTGGGCTATTACCGTACACAAGAGTCAGGGCCTCACATTTGAGAAGGTAATTGCAGATATTGGCAGTTCCTTTGCTTCAGGCCAGGCCTATGTCGCCCTTAGTCGCTGCACGTCTATGAACGGCCTGGTTCTTACGTCTCCTCTCAACCAGTGGAGCATAAAGACAGATTGCAGGGTGCTGGAGTTTGCCAAAAACGAGACGCCGGAAACTCTTCTTACCGAACAACTTGCCGTAAGCAAGGCAGACTTCTACTATAGCGAAGCCAGAAAAGCATTCCAGTCACACGACGCCAAAAGAGTTATAGAAAGTTTCCTCACAGCCATCAAGTATCGCAACGACATTACCACCGATACTTTCAGACGTTACGTTATTACGTGGCTGTCGCGTCTATTCCGTTTGGCCAATAGTATCCCAGAACTTCAGAAGAAGATGGATGCTAAAACCAAAGAGGTGGAAGAACAGGCTTCGACGATTTCTAAACTGCAGAAGCAAGTTGATGACGGCAAAGTACAGATCCGGCAATTGAAATCCGACCTTGCTGATACACAGCAGCATGCTGAGTCCCTCACCTGTGATTTGAAGGCAGCACAAAAGACCATCAGAACGGACGAGAGCAGACATGCAAAGGAGGTCCAAACCATTTCTGATAAGGATTCTGATATTCAGCAACTTACCGAAAAGAGCCGTCAACAGCAGCAAGAAATCGAGTCCCTTAAAGCTGAGATTCAAAGGGTATCCGCAATCAGATGGTATCAGAAATTGGTTGGTAAAAAGTGACTACGATGCAGATTCGTACAGACCAAGACATAATTGACTTGCTGCAAGCGACTCGCAGTTTGCGCTTTGTGTTTTTTAATTCTTATCCGGACGAGGATATCCTCGTAGATATTCCAATTGCAATAGCTACATTGATGACGAGCCTGATGACTGGTCAGCCTACGACTCTGAAGGGATAATGATCAATAAGTCATCTCCCAATTGGTCTAGGATAAAAGAAAGTGTCGGACATTCTTTCTGCTGCGAGTCGTAATACGGATAAAATCCACGTGCTTCTTGATTGGAAGAAATCCTTGAATGACATTTTTTATACAAGCAATCGACCGAGCTTTCATGAAACGGGATATTGTCTGTTTTCATGACTGCGTCGCTGATAGAACAATTCTATATTGACGTCCTGGGGGGGGGTAACCTTGGAGACGCTTACGAGGGTTGCCACGGGAACAGATACCGTGGGGCAAACGTGAGCAGAAATTACCTCAACAGGAAATATGGTGAACAGCCGAGTACGGAGGCAAGATTCAACACTGCAGCAGACTCGGCCTTGGAAATGTCCTGTTTTTTTTGTTCGTAGGCGCGGATCATCCTCAATGATACACCGGACCGTTCCGCGAGTTCCTGCTGAGTAAATCCGGCGGACTTGCGCTGGCGTTTCAGCGGGGAAACATCCGTTTCGGAATTTGACATGGTTTTCAATGCTGAAACCACGAACTTGCTTATGTCTGCCTCATGAAATGTAGGATACATATCCATAACTCTATGGACATCAATACCTTTTGCATTCAGAGATTCAAATGGGAGATTGGTGTACCACTGAAGATAAGCAAGCACCCAGCCTGTCCAGAAAATGGCAGAACGGTCATCAAGCACATAGTTATAGTCCCCGACATGACCGCCTGTGCTTTCAATAATCCTCTTCCCCAATTCAATGCCGGACAAACCGGAAACGTATTTCGGATTGCCTTTCTCGAATTGGCGTATCACATTTCCGGCAAGCATCCTGTCATAAAACTCATCGATGCCGCCGGCACATGCAATGGAGCCATAATCCAGAGCCACTGCCAGATTTAGCATTGCATCTTCCAAATAAGTTTTATCGTAAGCGCGGATCATCATTCTTCCAATTATTTCTTACAATGTCAATAACATATGTACCGTCCAATACTGTTTTCTCCCTTTCGCGTCTGAAAGTGTCACGTGCAGTCCTGTCACGTGCAGCTTTTTTCGGGTAATAGGTCTGATTGTCTGCAAGGACAGCACAGGAATACTCTAGTTGTTCAAAAGCATTCCGGCTTTTAAGGACCACTTGTTCTCCCAGTTTCCCCAATTTCATGGCTTTCCCAAGCTGCTCCAGTGAAATCGTGTTGTTCAAGAAAGCAGATGCGAATGAGAAGTAGGAATCATCGGCTCTATAGCCGCGTATCACATCGGCTTCCTTGTAGTCGGGAAGAAATTCCGAAAGGATGTATTCTTTTGCAGCCGATGGGAGTCCTCGTTCTATTACAAATGTCCGGTTTTCCAACAGAATGGCAAGCCAGTTAAGTATATGATACTCAGCTCCTGACAAGTTCAAGACGGTCAATCCGTCCATTTCCAGTTCATACTCATTGGCGAAGCCATCCTGATTTTCAGCGCAGGCCCATTCCTTGGCAAGTTCAATATGTTCAGTGCAATAAAATCCCAAACCGTAATCATTCTTCGCATTTCCAAGTCCGAATTCCGGTTTTTCTATGATATTGGCAGAGCCATGATACAATTTCAGTTTCATAAAACTCACGTTATAACGTCACTTTTTCGCAAAGATAATGGTTTATCGGCAAAATGTCAATAGTTTTAGCATGAACGAACAATAACAGGATTTTCACCTTTTCAAGACTTAGCGCACCCTCGGATTTACACCTTTTCAAGGTTAATTGAAAGAAATCGGGAAAATATTTAGGTTTTAATGATTTTTCACACGTCCGGTCGGTGGTGGCACGACAATTATTTTATTAGCATAATTTCATTAAAATAATTATATTTGCATAAAACACGTGGATATGGAAACGAATCCCTTTATTTTGACAAGCCGGATTCCTGAGCAGTATTTCTGCGACAGGGT
>OHUD01000146.1_pt1 | contig 41245 bp, 57 predicted proteins | sample 1579021 | NCBI WGS metagenome assembly OHUD01 (sample SAMEA3879597, study PRJEB24766) | human gut metagenome | biome: human-associated habitat; feature: feces | place: USA | collected 1985/1987
TCTATTTTAGGAAGTCTGGTCGAGCATAAAGCAAGATATCGTATGTTTGGAGATTGATAAGATGGGATTTGAGATTTTATTAAAAGGAAATAATATGATCCGGCTTTTGCAGGGAGTCTGGGTAGCACTTCGAATCAGCCTGATATCAGTTGTTCTCAGTATGGCATTCGGAATTTTACTAGGAATGATCATGACATCAAAAAACAGGATCATTCAGGCAGTTACCAGAGTTTATCTGGAGATCGTGCGTATCATGCCACAGCTGGTATTGTTATTCATTGTATATTTTGGAGCTACCAAGGCAATGGGAATCAATATGGACGCAGAAACCGCATCAATCATTGTATTTGTATTCTGGGGAACCGCAGAGATGGGAGATCTGGTGCGTGGAGCGCTGATCAGTATTCCGAAGCATCAGTACGAAAGCAGTGAAGCACTGGGATTCAGTAAAATACAGACGTATCTGTATATCATTATTCCGCAGACTGTGCGGAGACTGATTCCGCTGTCCATCAACCTGATCACCCGTATGATCAAGACCACCAGCCTGGTGCTCATGATCGGCGTGGTGGAAATGCTGAAGGTGGCACAGCAGATCATTGAGGCCAATCGTATGAGCAGTCCCAATGCTGCGTTCGGAGTATTCCTTGTGGTATTTGTTCTGTATTTCTTCGCCTGCTGGCCCTTCAGTGTTCTGGCCAGAGTGCTGGAGAAAAAGTGGAATTAGAAATGGAACCGGAGTCGGAATGAGAATGGAGTGAAAACATGGCAGAGACATTGTTGAAGATAGAAAATCTGACAAAAGAATATGAAGGCCAGAAGATCCTGGACGGCATCAATCTGGAAGTAAAACAGGGAGATGTTCTGGTAGTGGTAGGTCCCAGCGGCTGTGGTAAGAGTACGCTGCTTCGGTGTATTAATGCACTGGAACCTATTCAGGGCGGTACGATAAAACTGCAGGGCATGGATATCCGCAAGGGCAGTAAAAATATCACCACCCTGCGTCAGAAGATCGGTATGGTATTCCAGAGCTATGAACTGTTCCCGCATCTGACGGTACTGGACAATATTACGCTGGCACCGGTCAAGGTACAGAAGCGCGATAAGGCAGAGGCACAGAAGGAGGCCATGGAGCTTCTGGCGCGCGTGGGACTGGCAGATAAGGCAAAGAGTTATCCCAGACAGTTGTCCGGTGGACAGAAGCAGCGTGTAGCCATCGTCCGGGCATTGTGCATGCATCCGGAGATCCTGCTGTTCGATGAAGTGACCGCGGCACTGGATCCGGAGATGGTAAGAGAAGTGCTGGATGTTATGCTGGATCTGGCAAAACAGGGCAAGACCATGCTCATTGTCACCCATGAGATGCAGTTTGCAAAGGCGGTAGCGGACAAAGTTATTTTCATCGACCAGGGTAAGATCGTGGAGGAGGCCGCTCCCGATAAATTTTTCGAACATCCGGAGACAGAGAGGGCAAAACAGTTCCTGAATGTATTCACCTTCGAACATGTGGAACATCATACAAAACAGGCATAGGAATCGCATAAATACAGGAAAAAGATAATGAAGAGAGTTTTCATTATCTTTTTTTTGTGCTATACTCATTATGGATTTTTGCGTTTTATTTCAAATGATTTACAACATGTGACCAAAGGAGAATGGGAAAGGTGAAGAAAAAACCTTATATCAGATATATGATTCTGGGGATTCTGGCTACATTGATGGTGGGTTGTATCATCCGTATTGCCATGCCCAACCGGGAATGGAACTATACCGGAAGCTATACTTTTGCGGAAGGGGAATCTTATACAGAAGAGCCGGTATTTGAGCATATTTCGCTGGGGACAGGAGTATACCGGGTGGAGCTGTCCTACGAATGCACCGGGGATGCCATCGCGGTCTGCAATGTGAAAGACGGCACTGTGTATCAGGGAGGCCTGTTGTGCAACGGCGAGCATCTGTACAGTGCACTGGGGCATACTTCCTATGATTTCTGGCTTTATGAGCCCACAGAAGAACTGACGGTGACAATCGATTATTCCGGACAGGAAAAGCTGACCACCGGGAATCTGCGGATCGTGGAGACGAATCTTCTGTGGACAAGATATCTTGTGATCCTTGCGGCAGCAGCACTGTTGGTTCTTGCGACCACGTGGCTGGAGCGTCGGGAGGCGGTAAAAGGCAGAAATGAGCAGAGACGTCAGATCCTGTTTGGAATCGGTGTGATCGCCTTTTTTGCCTCCATCCCCTATTTTTATGACGGCATGGTGTCCGGAGCGGATCTGACCTATCATTTGCACCGTATTGAAGGTGTAAAGGATGGACTTCTGACCGGACAGTTCCCGGTACGGCTGGAACCCAGATGGGTATTTGACCACGGATACGCCAATGGTATTTTCTATTGCAATCTGTTATTGTATTTTCCGGCACTTCTGCGCATGGCAGGCTTTACGATGACAGAAAGCTATGCTTTCTATTGCATAGGACTTAATATTGCTACGGCAGCGATAGCCTGGTACTGCTTTAGCGGAATATTCAAAGACCGGATCATAGGCCTGGTCTGCAGCGCATTGTATACTTTATCGATATTCAGATTTTTTAAGCTGGTAATGGTAGGAGCTGTAGGAGAGGGAAGCGCCTATACGTTTCTGCCGCTGGTGGTATACGGAATTTATCTTGTCTTTGAAAAAGATGTGGAAGACAGAGAGTTTCATAAAAGCTGGATCATTTTGGGACTGGGATATGCCGGATTGATCCAGACCCATGTACTGACCTGTGAGATTACGGCATTGTTCACAGTGCTGTTCTGTCTGATTTATATCCGCAGAGTATTTGCATGGCAAAGATTTCGGCAGCTTGCATGTGGAGCATTTTTTGCGCTGGGATTAAGCTTGTGGTATCTGGTACCGTTTGTTGACTATTATTTGACACAGGATGTCAGGATACGCCATGCATCGGCGAGAACTATCCAGGACAGAGGAACCATTTTTGCGCAAATATTACAGCAGTTCTGGTTCAGCAGAATTCCGGAATCCATGGAAGGCAAGGCAGGGGATTTACTGAATCCTATTGGGGTAGGATTGTTTCTGGTAATAGGAATGATGATTTTCTGGCTGCTGTTATTTTTGGGAGATTTGCAAAAACAAAAAGAGGCTGAGAAGAGCTTTGCGATAAAGGCAGCAGGATTCGGATGCCTTGCATTATGGATGTCCACAAATTCCTTTCCCTGGGATAACATTCAGAAAATTTCCGGCATTGCAGCGACACTGGTGAGCAGTCTGCAGTTCCCCAATCGTTTTCTGGGATGGGGTACGGTTCTGCTGGTGACGGTAACGGGATATGTGATTCGATATTTTCAGAACAACCGGAAAATCTTCTATCAGATGAGTCTGATCACGGCAGTAGTGTCTTTGTCTGCATCCTATCTGTTTATGATGGATTCGGGAGTACAGGAGAGGGACGTTACATTATATAATCAGGAAAGTATGGGATTTGGTTACATCTCCGGAGAAGAGTATCTGATCTATGGAACGGACAGCACAAAGCTGACTTTTGCAAGACCGGAAGCCAATGAGAATATTCAGATCGCAGACTATGAAAAGAGAGGTTTAAATATAAGCTTTTTCTGCAGGAATGATTCGGCCCGGGAGGAAATAGTAACACTTCCGGTTCTCATGTATAAGGGATATGCAGCCAGGGATGACAAAGGAGAAGTATTGGAGATCACAGACGACGGTGAACATATTTTGCAAGTGTGCATTCCTGGTGGATATGCCGGAACAGTCAGTGTGCGATTCGTGGAACCGTGGTATTGGAGAACGGCGGAACTGGTTACTTTGATCACAGTAGCGGGTATTGTGTTTTTCGGGATTCGGAAGAGGAGACAGAGATGAAAAAGAAATGGATTTTATTAGCGGAAGGGCTTCTCTTAGCGGTTCTGTTCGTGCTGTCTTTTGGGGGATCGGATATTGTATTCGAGGCAGATCATCAGCAATTGTATCGGGTGGAAGAAACAGGGGGGATCGTCAGCAAAGATTTTGCATTGAACCCGGGAGTATATCGCATCATAGTAGAGTCGGATATTGCAAATGGCGGAATCGGAAGCGGAATGGAGATCAGTCTGGAAGCGGAGGAGACCACTTTTCGTGCGATCAGGGGCAACCGGGCAACTTTGTCTGCGGATACAGAGCATAAAAGGATTACCTATTATGTGGCAGATACGGTTGATGCAGCACATCTGCAGATACAGCCATTTTCGGAGGGAGGAAATGTTTCCTATGAGTTGAAAGTAGAGAAGACAACCGCCGGAAGAAGGATCCTTTTTGTAATAGTGCTGGTTCTTTTTGCCTGTCTGGATGGAATTGCGATATTCCGCAGAAAAGTATTGTGTAAAGAAGTGAGCGGACAGAAAAAATGGATCAACTGTGCAATGGTGGGAATCTGGATGATAGCCTGTATCCCCTTGCTGGTGGATTATCTTGTTCTGGGGACTGACAGTGTACAGTGCCTGAGAGAAACAGAGTATATGCTTGAGGGAGAATGGGGAAGGATTCCGGCAGCCCATTTACTATATTTATGGATTCCGGCAGGAATGCGGTGGATTGGATTTCCGGTCGCAACATCTTATAAGATCATGATAGCATTTTTATCCGGAGCTGCACTTGCATTGCTTTACTTCCTGTTTTCCAAATGGGGAAAGGATGCGCGACTGGTGTTGGCGGCAGCAGCTTTTGGTATATGGAATCCTCTGGCGGTGAAGACCTTATATGTAATGGGAAATCCCGGAAAGTTTGTTGTCTGTGTGTTGGGATATGCAGTACTGGGCAGTGTGGTATGGATACTTCTTCAAAAAAGAAAAAGCCAGAACAAAATTTCCCCTTGGATCGTGTTTGCGGTACTGTTAATACTTGTTTTACAGGTGGTATATTATGAAAATACCATTATACTGCAATCGGATGTTCAGTACTGGTACAATGAAGAACCTTTCATGACAGGAGAATAACAGATGGAAAGTACTTTTATCATATTGACCCAGATTATTACCTTTGGAACCGCATGGAGTATGTTCCATTGCGTTTTAAAGAGAAAAAAGAAAGACTGGTTTTCACTGGTGGGGGCATTGGGGTATCTGTTGCTGCCTTATCATGTATATGTGGTAACGGAAAGTGTGGATCGGTCACAGATTCTGATATGGATGGTGGTGCCGATCCTGGCAGCGTCTCTGGTAAAAATGTCGGATACGGAGAAAATGTTCTGGAAGACAGGCTACGGATTGACCGCAGTACTGGCCCTGGGGATTATCGGAAGACTGGATGGCGTAGCCGCGTTGACGCTTTTGTTCCTGATCTGCGTGGGTGGTATCTGCCGGAGACAATGGCAATATCCGGTGATCGGAATTCTGGGAGTTGCCATGGCATACCCCACCTATATGACGTGGAAACACTGGCTGTTCGACGGGTCCTTTGCGGAGAGCGTATTGGAATATACCAGCATCATGGAGCAGGGATACAGTATCGGCGGTCTGTTCAGTACTTATTTTTATAGGAACGGACACCCCGGAATGGGAATTCTGTTGCTTGGCTGTCTGTTGTTTTTGCTCTATCAAAGCTTTGTAAAAGGAAAAAAGATATGCGCCAAAAATGATCATATCTGGCTGGGAGCGGCGGCATTGCTCACTGTAATGTCTCTGCGGTATTTCCCGTGGGATTTTGTACAGAGAATGGGAAGCTGGGCACTGGGGCTGGTAACGCTGATCGGGACTCCAGCGGTGTTTTTCGGTTACGCCCAGATACTGTTGTGTGTGTGGAGCATTGAAAAATGCGGTGCAGTTTTACAGTTGACAGACAGAACAACAAGGATGCGGGAAGACACTGTCAAAAAGAATGGAGAAAAGTAGCATGGAAAGTAGGGAAGAAAAAGAATCCCAGGGAAAAATATTGTGGAAAATATTCCTGTCCACACTGTATCTGAGTGCATTCACGTTCGGGGGCGGTTATGTCATCGTTACGCTGATGAAGAAGAAATTCGTGGATGAATACCATTGGATCGGAGAAGACGAAATGCTGGATCTGGTGGCCATTGCCCAGTCCTCGCCCGGTGCGATCGCAGTCAACGGAGCCATCGTGGTGGGGTACAAGCTGGCCGGGATCCCGGGGGCACTGGTGGCGATCCTTGGAACGATCCTGCCTCCCTTTGTGATTATAGCGGCAATATCTGTCTGCTACAATGTGTTCCGCAGTAACTTCTTCGTGGCGCAGATGCTGTCTGGGATGCAGGCAGGAGTGGGAGCGGTGATCGCTTCCGTGACGTATGATATGGGTGCACCTATCGTAAAAGAAAAAGATCCTATGTCACTTGTCATTATGCTGGGAGCTTTTTTGGCAGCATGTATTCTGGAGATCAATGTGGTCTACATTGTGATCGTCTGCGGACTGATTGGTTTGGTCCGGACACTTCTTTCCAAAAGGAGGTCTGGAAAATGATCTATCTGCAATTATTTTTAAGTTTTCTGCAAATAGGAATGTTCAGCTTCGGCGGCGGTTATGCGGCCATGCCTCTGATCCAGGGACAAGTAGTCACGACTCACGGATGGCTGACCATGTCGGAATTCACGGATCTGATCACGATATCACAGATAACACCGGGCCCCATTGCAGTGAATTCCGCCACCTTCGTGGGACTGAAGATTGCCGGGATTCCCGGAGCTGTGGTGGCAACGGTCGGGTGTATTTTGCCGTCCTGCATTATTGTGACGATCCTGGCAAGACTATACCTGAAGTATCGTAATCTGGATCTGCTGCAGGGAGTGCTGAAATCTCTGCGGCCTGCAGTGGTGGCAATGATCGCATCGGCAGGGATCCTGATCCTGAAAAATGCGTTCTGGGGAAGCGGAGGGACGATTTCCCTGACGGGTACGGAGTGGAGCATGGTGGCGATCTTCGGAATCTGTGTGTTGCTGCTTCGGAAAACGAAACTGAATCCCATCTGGGTCATGGTACTGGCGGGTGTCATGAAGGTGGGAATCTCCGCAATGACAAATGTTTTGTAATGTAATAGGAAAATGAGGAAAGCGGATCTGCTTTTTGCGGATCCGTTTTTTTCTGTTCTAAAAATCGAAAAACAAATAGCCTCAAAATGTCCGCAAAGAAAATACACTTGTCTCTATATGAGAAATACTATATAATAGCACATAGTGTGTACAATGAAGTACATGTATACATCAGAAAAAAGGGAAAGAAGAGTGTAAGTATGAAAAAACTATTTGAAAAGTGGAACAGCATCAGCCTGATCCTGCGTATCGTATGTGGTCTGGTCATTGGTGTGATCCTGGGACTGGTCGTGCCGCAGGCAACCGGTATTGCCATTCTGGGAGATGTTTTTGTAGGTGCCCTGAAGGCCATTGCGCCTTTGTTGGTATTCTTCCTGCTGATCAGTGCCTTGTGTCATGCAGGGAAGAGCCATGGCGGCATCATTAAGACCGTTATTATTATGTACATGTTCAGTACCTTTCTGGCAGCGCTGGTAGCCGTGATCGCCAGCCGGTTATTCCCCGTGACACTGACACTGGCAGACGCAGCCACCGATATGGCAGCGCCGGACGGTATCGTGGAAGTACTGAAGACTCTGTTAATGAATATGGTAGCCAATCCGGTATCCTCTCTGTTAAATGCCAACTATATTGGTGTTCTGACCTGGGGTGTGATCATCGGTGTCGGTATGAGAGCAGCCAATGATACCACCAAGAAAGTACTGGATGATATTTCCAACGGTCTGTCCCAGGTAGTCAGCTGGATCATCAGTATGGCTCCCTTCGGAATCTTAGGTCTGGTATTCAGCTCCATTTCTTCCAACGGACTGGAGATATTCTCCGAATACGGAAAACTTCTGTTAGTACTGGTAGGTTCCATGCTGTTTATCTACTTTGTGACCAACCCGATCATCGTGTTCTGGTGTATCCGCAAGAACCCGTACCCGCTGATCTTCAAGTGCCTGAAGAAGAGTGCCATTACTGCGTTCTTCACCAGAAGCTCCGCAGCCAATATTCCTGTGAATATGAAGGCCTGTGAAGAGTGGGGAATGGATAAGGATACCTATTCCGTAACCATCCCGCTGGGAGCTACCATTAACATGGACGGTGCAGCCATCACCATTACCGTAATGACACTGGCAGCGGCAAATACTCTGGGGATTCACGTAGACTTCTTAAGCGGTATCGTGCTGAGTATTCTGGCAACCCTGGCAGCCTGCGGTGCATCCGGCGTGGCAGGAGGATCCCTGTTACTGATCCCTATGGCATGTTCGTTGTTTGGAATTTCCAACGACATTGCCATGCAGATCGTAGGTGTCGGCTTCATCATCGGTGTCATCCAGGATTCTGTGGAGACCGCACTGAATTCTTCCTCCGACCTGTTACTGTCCGCATCCGCAGAGTTCAGACAGTGGAGACTGGAAGGCAAAGAGATCAAATATTAAAAAATAGTCTGAAAATCATAACAGGCAGTCAGAAAGCTGTTATCCGATCGTGGGTAGCAGCTTTTCTGCAACTAAAAACTTTGGCGATTTGACGCGGTGATTTCTTGACACATTGTATGAGAAAAAGTACAATTAAGAGAAAAGTACTCTACGGTACGCAAAACAAAATAAGGATAAAAGGGATGGTGCACTATGGGGAAAACGATCAAAAGGTAAATTACGATGCAGACGGAACTGGCGGATGCGGTGGCCGGAGTGAATAAGAACCTTCAGGAGATCACCTATTCCAGTGAAAATATGTCTACAGAGACCAAGGGCGTATTACAGAGCATCGGCAAACTTCAGCAGAATATGCAGCAGTTCCGTGTCTGAGTAAGTTTGGAGGGAAATTATGTGGCAGCCACAGGAAGACAATACGTATAATGATCTGCGGGAAAACTCCATCAGACAATGGCTGGAGGATATGAGCAGACATGAAGATGTAGCGGTTCGCGGAGGCGTGAAAGTCACCGCGGAATATCTGGAGGATCTGAAGAAGCAGATCCGTCAGTTAGAGGAAAAATGTGCATTGAAAGATGCCTATTTGAAGAAGATGAAAGAGAAGGCGGGACAGTGAGAGATCACTGTCCTGTTTTTCTATAGAAAAATGCTTGAATTTCTGGCAGAAGCGGGGCCCGGGAGGGTTGACAGTTATCGGGAAAAAAAGTATCATATATAAGATATTGAGCTAAAATTGCGGGAAAGGCAATTTGCAGATATAAAATATACGAGCGGAAGGGTAGAAAACCATGGCACTTAGCAAGAAGCCCACAACGGGCATGAAAGATATCCTGCCGGAGGAGATGCAGATCCGCGATTATGTGATCAGCGTCATCAAGGATACCTACGGCAAATTCGGTTTTACTTCCATTGAGACTCCTTGTGTGGAAAATATTGCGAACTTAAGCAGTAAGCAGGGCGGTGACAATGAGAAGCTGATCTTCAAAATCTTAAAGCGCGGTGAGAAACTGAATGTAGCAGCTGCGACCACCGAGGAAGAGGTAGTCGACAGTGGGCTGCGTTATGACCTGACGGTACCGCTGGTACGTTATTATTCCAATAATGCGGCATCCCTGCCTTCTCCTTTTAAGGCATTGCAGATGGGCAATGTATGGAGAGCGGACAGACCTCAGAGAGGAAGATATCGTCAGTTTATGCAGTGTGATATCGATATCCTCGGTGAGCCGTCTAACTTAGCAGAGATCGAATTGATCCTTGCAACGACCACCACATTGGGTAAGCTGGGATTCAAGAATTTCCAGATCCGTATCAATGAGCGCCGTATCCTCAAGGCAATGGCTGCTTATAGCGGATTCCCCGAAGAGTCCTATGACAGCGTATTTATCACTCTGGACAAGATGGACAAGATCGGTCTGGAAGGCGTGGAAGCTGAGCTTTTGGAGAACGGTTTTGATAAGACATGTGTAGACAAGTATCTGGAACTGTTCAAGGGTCTGGAGAGTGCAGAGGATGGTGTGGCTTATCTGGCGGATACCCTGGAAGGATTCCTGGAGCCGGAGATCGCCCAGAGCCTCAGAGAGATCATGGACAGCGTCAAAGCCACCAAGGCTTCTGATTTCGAGATTGTCTTCGATGCCACTCTGGTAAGAGGTATGTCCTATTACACCGGAACTATTTTTGAGATCGCCATGCCGGAATTCGGCGGCAGCTGCGGCGGTGGTGGACGTTATGACAAGATGGTAGGCAAGTTCACCGGTAATGATGTACCCGCCTGTGGATTCTCCATCGGTTTCGAGCGTATCATCATGCTGCTCATGGAGAGAGGATTCAAAGTTCCTACGAGACCGAAGCAGGTAGCATACCTGATCGAAAAGGGCGTCAGTGGTGAAAGACTGTGTGAGGTGATCGCACAGGCCCAGGAAGCCCGTAAGGACGGTACGCAGGTACTGGTAGCCCGCATGAACAAGAATAAGAAATTCCAGAAAGAACAGCTGAACAAGGAAGGCTACGAAGAATTCGTGGAATTCTATAAAGAAGAATTAAAGAGATAAAAAGCAACAGACGAAGGAGCAAAAGCAATGATTCAGTCCAGAACCCATAATTGTAATGAACTTCGGATCGGCAACGTTGGCGAGAGAGTCACACTGGTCGGCTGGTTCGAGAACATGAGAAAAGTCAGCAAGAATCTCGGATTTGTCATTTTGCGTGATTTCTACGGAACCACTCAGCTGGTAGTAGAGACCGAAGAGATGATGAACGTGATGGATGGCATCAACAAGGAGTCCACCATCTCCGTGGAAGGTGTGGTAAGAGAGCGTTCCAGCAAGAATGCCAATCTGCCTACCGGAGAGATCGAAGTAGTGCCCGACAAGATCGAGATTTTAGGTAAGTGTATCTACAATGCACTTCCTTTTGAGATCAATCAGTCCAAGGATGCAGACGAGAATGCCCGTCTGAAATACCGTTATCTGGATCTGAGAAATCCGAACATGAAGAAGAACATCGTGATGAGAAGTCAGATCGTGGCAGAGCTGCGTCAGAGAATGTATGCTCTGAACTTCATGGAGATCACCACCCCTATTCTGACCTGTTCTTCCCCGGAAGGTGCGAGAGATTATCTGGTTCCTGCCAGAAATCATCCCGGCAAGTTCTACGCTTTGCCCCAGGCACCCCAGCAGTTCAAGCAGATCCTGATGGCTTCCGGTTTTGACCGTTATTTCCAGATCGCTCCCTGCTTCCGTGATGAGGATGCGAGAGCAGACCGTTCTCCCGGAGAGTTTTATCAGCTGGATATGGAGATGGCCTTCGCTTCTCAGGAAGATGTATTCTCCATCGTAGAGCAGGTACTTCCTCCCGTATTTGAAAAGTACGGTATTTATAAAAATGCTTCCAAGGCTCCGTTTGTACGGATCCCTTATCTGGAGGCTATGGACAAGTATGGTTCCGACAAGCCGGATCTGCGTATCGATCTGGTACTGACCGATGCCACCGAGGTAATGCAGGGCTGTGGCTTTGCTGCTTTCGAAGGTCAGACGGTAAAGGCTATCGTGGTGGATGGCTTCACCGCTACCCGTAAGCAGATCGATGCTATCTGCGCAGAGGTAGAAGTACAGACCGCACGCAAGGGATTCTGGTTCCGTGTAGACGAGAACGGAGAGTTCGTAGGCGGTATCTCCAAGTTCTTGCAGGATCGCAAGGAAGAAGTCATCAAGGCTCTCGGCCTTAAGAACGGTGACTTTGTAGGGCTTGCCGCAGGCAAGAAGCTGGAAGCGCAGAAGACAGCAGGTGTATACAGAAAGCTGCTGGGTGCAGCCAGCGAGAAACATATGAAGAAGGATTGCTACGAGTTCTGCTGGATTGTGGATTTCCCGATGTATGAGATCGGTGAAGAGTCCGGCGAACTGGAATTCTGTCATAATCCGTTCTCCATGCCCCAGGGCGGTATGGATGCGCTGAACAATCAGGATCCTCTGGAGATTCTGGCATACCAGTACGATCTGGTCTGCAACGGCGTAGAGCTGTCCTCCGGCGCAGTGAGAAACCATGATCCTGAGATTATGATCAAGGCATTCGAACTGGTAGGCTTAGGCGAAGCCGATGTGAAGGCAAAGTTCCCTGCCATGTACAATGCATTCTGTTACGGAGCACCTCCTCATGCAGGAATCGCTCCCGGCGTAGACCGTATGATCATGTTGATCTGTGGTGAGGAAAGCATCCGTGAGATCATTCCTTTCCCCATGAACAAGAATGCCATGGACATTATGATGGGAGCACCGGGTACGGTAGAGCAGAAGCAGTTGGATGAACTGCATCTGGCCATCACCGCCAAGCCGGAAGAATAATAATGAGGCTGTCGCACGATTTCTGTGTGACAGCCTTTATGTTGGGTATATATGGCAATTTGTCAGGAGAAGAATATGGCTGTAGGAATTTATGTATTGCATCTGCACCCAGGTGAGGAAGAAATCAGGCGGACATTCCTGCGGGAAGCTGCAGAATGTGTGGACCCGGTGCGGTGTAAGAAGGTACAACGGCTGAAAAGCACCGGAGCAAAGGCAGCCAGTCTCGGCGCGGGAATGCTGTTGCAGAAGATGGCTCTGGATCTGATAGACGGTACGGAGAATACCGGAATCCTGTTTCTGGAAGAGGATGAGCTGCTTGCGGTGTTACAGGAGCGGATGCACCGGGACAAGGCGGGGACGTTATCCTTTTCCTACGAATATGGAGAACTGGGGAAGCCACAGATCGTGAATATCCCGAAAAAATTCAATCTGTCTCATTCCGGAGACTATGTGGTCTGCGCGGTAGGAGACGGAGAAGTGGGAGCGGACATTCAGAAATGGGTTCCCTATAAGGAACGGACGGCAGAGCGTTTTTTTGCGCCAACGGAATGGAAACTGCTGCAGGAACTGCCTGCGTCACAGCGCACGGAACTGTTTTACCGATTGTGGAGCAGAAAAGAAGCCTACGGCAAATACACCGGTCAGGGGATCGGCAGTGCAGTGGGAGAAGATTTCTCCGACGAACAGAACTGGCAGGAAAAGCAGATATGTTTCCGGGAACGGGTTCTGGAGGATAGCTATTCGCTGGCGGTCTGTTACGGAACAGCAGAAGCGTAAAAAGAAAGGAACGGGAAAGCTGTAAAGGGATAGGAAGCATGAAAAGCGGATGCGCATTACATGGAAAGCGCGAAGAAATGAGGACTTTATGAAAAGATTAATGATGTATCTGAAAGATTATAAGAAAGAGTCCATACTGGCACCACTGTTCAAACTGCTGGAAGCATTTTTCGAACTGATGGTTCCTCTGGTAATGGCAAATATTATTGACTATGGTATTTCCAACCGGAATATGGGTTATATCGGGAAAATGGGACTGCTCCTGTTACTCCTTGGTGTAGTGGGACTGGCATCGTCCATTACGGCACAGTTTTTCGCAGCCAAGGCGGCAGTGGGGGTATCCACCAAACTGCGGCAGGCATTGTTTGACCATATTGAGGATTTGAGCTTTACGGATATTGATAAGGCGGGAACCTCCACCATGATCACCCGTATGACCAGTGATGTGAACCAGGTGCAGTCCGGTATCAACATGACACTGCGTCTGTTCTTACGTTCCCCGATCATTGTCTTTGGTGCCATGATCATGGCATTCACCATTGATGTGAAATGTGCCCTGATCTTTGTAGTGGCGATTCCATTATTGTCCGTTGTGGTATTCGGTATTATTTTATCCACAATCCCTATGTACAAAAAGGTGCAGTCCAGGCTGGATCAGGTATTGGGCATCACCAGAGAGAATCTGACCGGTGTCCGTGTCATTCGTGCATTCCATCAGGAAGCGAAGGAAGAAGAGCGATTCCGGGAGAACAATGAGGCATTGTCCGCCATGCAGATCTTCGTAGGTAAGATCAGTGCCTGCATGAATCCTGTGACCTATATCATTGTAAACGGAGCCATCATTGCTCTGATCTATACCGGCGCAGTACAGGTCAATATCGGTAACTTAAGCCAGGGTGAGGTAGTAGCGATCATCAACTATATGAACCAGATCCTGGTAGAGCTGGTAAAGCTGGCAAACCTGATCGTGACCATGACCAAGGCGTTGGCCTGTGCAGAACGTGTAGCTTCCGTTTTCGATATTGGCGCAGATGCTGTATATGTGGGAGTACAGGATCAGAAACTGGCGGATAAGGTAGATAAGAGCGCACCTTTCTTAGACTTCAAACATGTATCCCTGACTTATCAGGGAGCCGGAGCACCTACTTTGCAGGATATGAACTTCACCGTAAACCGTGGCGATACCGTAGGTATCATCGGAGGTACCGGTTCCGGTAAGACCTCCCTGGTGAACCTGATCCCCGGTTTCTACCCGGCGACAGAAGGTGAGATCCTGTTGGAAGGCAGAGATATCCGGACCATGAGTGATGAGGAACTGCGCGGACGTATCGGCGTCGTACCGCAGAAGGCAGTCCTGTTCAAGGGAACGATCCGCAGCAACCTCCAGTGGGGCAAGCCAGACGCTACCGAAGGGGAGATGTGGAAAGCACTGGAACTGGCACAGGCATCGGAAGTGGTAGACGGTAAGCCCGGAAAGTTAGATGCAACTGTGGCACAGAACGGTAAGAACTTCTCCGGTGGACAGAGACAGCGTCTGACGATCGCAAGAGCCTTGGTCAGAAATCCCGAGATTCTGATCCTGGATGACAGTGCCTCCGCACTGGACTACGCAACGGATGCAAAACTCCGTGCAGCAATCCGGACTTTGGAAGATAAGACCACAACCTTTATCGTATCCCAGCGCGCCTCCACGATCCGCCATGCGGACAAGATCATCGTTCTGGATGATGGAGAGATCGCAGGTATGGGAACCCATGATGAGTTGTTAAAGGACTGCACCGTATATCAGGAGATTTATTATTCCCAGTACCCTGAACAGAGAGGAGGTGTTCGGTAATGCAGAAGAAAAATAACAAAGAGACGATGAAGCGGGTATTGAAATATATCCGGAAATATACACCGGCACTGGTACTCTCCCTACTGTTAGCAGGCCTGACCGTGTTACTGACCTTATATATCCCTATCCTCACCGGTAATGCGGTGGATCTGATCATCGGCGAGGGACAGGTGGATATGCCCGACATCTTTGCCATTATGAAAAAAATCGCTATCGTCATGATCATCACGGCAGTAGGCCAGTGGGTTATGAACACCTGCAACAACTATATTACCTATCATGTGATCCGGGATATCCGTACGGATGCTTTTGCGAAGCTGGAGATCCTGCCCTTAAAATATCTGGATGCCCATGCTTACGGTGATATCGTGAGTCGTGTTATTGCGGACGTGGATACTTTCGCAGACGGTCTGCTGATGGGATTTACCCAACTGTTCACCGGTGTACTGACGATCCTGTGTACGCTGGGCTTCATGTTGGTGACCAATGTGCCCATCACACTGGTAGTAGTATGTATCACTCCGGTATCCTTCCTGGTGGCAAAATTCATTGCAACCAAGACCTACTCCATGTTCAAGGAGCAGTCCGAGACCAGAGGCGAGCAGACCTCCCTGATTGAGGAAATGATCGACAACCAGAAGATCGTAAATACCTTTTCCAGAGGAGAAGCGGTGAAGAGCAAGTTTGGAGAGATCAACGGCAGATTGCAGAAATGCTCTCTGAAAGCTATCTTTTTCTCCTCCATTACGAACCCGGCGACCCGTTTCGTTAACAGTCTGGTATATGCCGGTGTCGGTGTGTTCGGTGCGCTCGTAGCGATCAAGGGCGGTATCAGCGTAGGCCGTCTGTCCTGCTTTTTAAGCTATGCGAACCAGTACACCAAGCCCTTCAACGAGATCTCCGGCGTGGTAACAGAATTGCAGAATGCTTTTGTCTGTGCCGGACGTATCTTCGAACTGATCGACGAGGAGCCTCAGGTGCCCGATGCTGCGGATGCAAGAGTATTAGAAGAGGCTCAGGGCAACGTAGATCTGAAGGATGTATATTTCCAGTATGTACCGGAGAAGAAGCTGATCCAGAACTTTAACCTGCAGGTAAAACCCGGGCAGAGAGTTGCTATCGTAGGCCCTACCGGATGCGGTAAGACCACCGTCATCAATCTGCTGATGCGTTTCTACGATGTGAACTCCGGCTCCATTAAAGTGGACGGCACAGATATCCGGGATATCACCAGAGGAAGTCTCCGTACCAATTACGGTATGGTGCTGCAGGAGACCTGGTTACGTTCCGGCACTATCCGTGACAACATCTGCATGGGTAAACCGGACGCTACCGAGGAAGAGATCATCGTAGCAGCCAAGGCATCCCATGCCCATAGCTTTATCAAGCGACTGCCCCAAGGGTATGACACCGTGATCACTGAAGACGGCGGCAGCCTGTCCCAGGGACAGAAACAGCTTCTGTGTATCACCAGAGTTATGCTGTGCCTGCCTCCCATGCTGATCCTCGATGAGGCAACCTCCTCCATCGATACCCGTACCGAGATCAAGATCCAGAACGCATTCGCCACCATGATGGAAGGCCGCACCAGCTTCATCGTAGCCCACAGACTTTCCACCATCCAGAGCGCTGATGTCATCCTGGTAATGAAAGACGGAAACATCATCGAACAGGGCAACCATGAGACCCTGCTGGCAAAGGGCGGTTTCTACGCGAATCTGTATAATAGCCAGTTTGCCGTGTAACGAGACATGCAAAGGCAAGGAAACTACCACTCAATGGGGAGCTTGCTCACCAGGGAGTGGTAGTTTTTTTGACTTTATACGGCGACAGCCGTCAATGAAATAAATGTGGAGCGCCCTTTGCGACACATTTATGAATTGAATGCATGGCTCGTAACGCAGCATTGCCGTCGGCCGCTCGGGGCTCGTTACACTTTCCCCGGTAGCGGCACGCCCTTTGCCCTTGCCATTCTCTTTCAAAAAGACAGAAAATATATAGAAAAATGTCGAAAAATGTAAAAATATACCAGCACAATAAAAATATTGAAAATAAATTAAAATATTTCGAGAAATGTGTTGACAAATGTACAAGCATGTATTATATTAGACTTAACAAAAGAGAAACGGAACAACCCAACAAAGAAGGTTGGGAGAGAAGTACAAAAGAATCTATAGAAAGAGAGGTATAGTCCACCTAACAAGTAAAGTCCTACCACAGTCTTCCATGATGTACAACTGAATAGAACTACCAAAGAGAACCAATTTACATAGAGAACATCAAGTACACAGAAGAAAAAGTAATGAACAACAGAAGATAAGAATTATCTCACATTACAGTACATACGTACAAAAGAAAAGTGGAAAGAGAACAAAAGACAAAATGGAAGATCAAATTTAAGAAAGAGAGGGCAAGCCATTGGAGCCTGTAGTCTGAGAGGGCGTACTGATTGAAAGAATGATCGGTACGCTCTCTTAATGTTGTATAACTATTCAGAGCCAAGTAAAAAATCAAGATGGTCGTCAAATGCTTGCATTTGTAAGTCCATATTGGATTTTTTATTTTGCGAATGAGGTTCTGAATAGTTGTACAATTTTCCAGTGGAAAAACCTACCGATATCATGTACAATAGAAGAATAGTACAGATAGAGGAGTTATGAAAATGGACACAAACGAACAGAATCAGCAGGACAAAAGAGAACTCAGACATAAGAGAAGACAGAGAAATCAGATCATTGCATATACGGCCGTAGGTATTATGATCCTGTTGCTGGCGGTGGGAATTGCTTTTGCTGTAAGCAAGATTACCAGCATGAGTCGTAATCAGGAAGAACAGCAGAACAAGGTGGATGAGATCCTTTCGGATGAGGAGACAATCCAGGCGCCGACGGAAAGCCAAGAGACAGTGGTGGAACTCACGGATGAGCAGAAGCTGGATACCATTATCAATGAGGCAATCATCCAGAACATGCCTCTGGAAGATAAGGTAGCCGGATTATTCATTACGACGCCGGAATCGATCACCGGTGTGTCTGCGGCAGTACAGGCGGGAGACGGTACCAAGGATGCGTTATCCCAATACCCGGTAGGTGGAATCGTATACGCTGCGAAAAACATCCAGTCTGCAGATCAGCTGAAGCAGATGATCGATAATACCAAATTATATACCAGTTATCCTTTGTTCATTGCCATTGACGGAGAGGGAAGCGATACAGATGCGGTAGCTGCGGCAGGCCTTGGCACTAAAGTGGACACACCCCAGAGCATCGGGGCTACCGGAGATACCAACAATGCGTACCTAGCGGGAACCACGGTGGGAACTTATCTGGCAGAGCTGGGCTTTAATCTTGATTTCGCACCTTCTGCAGATCTCAGTGTAGTGGATGGAAATGCGGCAGGCAGCAGTTCTTACGGATCGGAAGCGGACAATGTGGCATCCTTTGTAGGATATATGCAGGCAGGATTACAGGAGCAGAAGGTGACCGCATGTATCGGACAGTTCCCTGGTATCGGCAGCAGTACCCAGAGCACGAAGGACGGCATGGCATCTACAGACAGAAGTGCGGAAGATTTCAGAGCCAATGAATTTGTGGTTTTCCAGACTTGTATCGACAATGGCATGACCAAAATGATCCGCATCAGTAATATGGCGTCATCTTCCCTGACCGGAGACAATACCCCCTGCACGTTCTCCAGCGCAGTGGTAACGGATATTTTAAGAAATGAACTGAATTTCCGCGGTGTGATCGTGTCCGGAGCCATGAATGAGGCTGCAATCTCCAATTACTATGGAGCAGATGAAGCTGCGGTACTGGCACTTCGCGCAGGCTGTGATATGATCTATGCACCGGAGAATTTTGAGACGGCATACAACGGAGTATTGGAGGCTGTACAGAACGGCACCATTTCCGAGGAACGCATCAATGATTCCCTGCGGAGAATCTACCGTATCAAATATGCGGATAAACTGGAACAGTAAAGAAGATAGAAGACGATTGCATGTGAGTGCAGTCGTCTTTTTTCTTGTAAAAAATTGCCGTTCATGTTATCTTAGCAATAAGAGCAATATTTCTCTTACAAATTCTCATATCGTTGACTAGCGATCTATAGTCGTTTTCCCAGAGACGTGAATGGAAGAAAGAAACATGAAGTTAAAATGAAGGTGGTGAAAAGAGTGAAGTGTATAGCATAGGAAAAATAAATCAAAAAATATATAAATGTATAACAGAGGATATTATTACCGAAGAGGTTATTATCACAGACAATCAGATTCAACATATTAAGGACAGACATCCAGAGGCATATAATAAAGTATTGAAAAATATACAGGAGGCAATAAGTACCCCGGATTATATTATTAGGGATAAGCATGCATATACGGGACTGATTATTAAAAGAATACAAACGGAAGAAGGATTTTTACAGATTGTATTAAGATTATGTACTTCGGGGGATGAACATGGATATAAAAATTCTGTGATTTCATGCTGGAAAATTAGTGAGAGAAGATTGCAGAATTACTTGCGAAATAAAGAAATTCTTTACAGTAGGGAATAAACAGGGTATAATCTATATACAATAAGAGAGGAACTATCCGAGGTGGTAAATTTCGTTGCAACCACGCACCCTATGGGTCAAAAGAGATGCAGGAGAGGCGACGCCTGCCGGATGGTTTCTTGCTTATGTTATTGAGTCACCATTTTGTGGTGGCTTTTTTAGTTTTAACCACATTCGTTGTAGAACCAGCTGTCTACAACGCATTTCTAACCTTCCGACATCATTATTAACCCGATATTCAATTTTATTATTTTTGTGTTATAATGTCTAAACTCATAAACATTGTAGCAGATTGGAGTATTTATGAAAAGAAAAATCATTTTATCATTGAGATATGACGGATTTAGTAGACAAGTTAATCACTGGTGGAACCACTGGCAACAGTGACAGTACCGCCGGAGGCGGTAGCTCTTCCTCAAGCGAAGGGTTTACTGTGGATCCTAGCGACCGTGTTGAAGATTTTGAAATGAAGCAAGGAACAGTCGGTGGCTACGTGTAATGGGCGGATAGATGTAGGTCGGTACGCAATAGAGATAAAATTCGTACATATAGACAGATTGGCAGATGCAATTATTAACCAAACGTTATATTGTCTTTCGTGGTATAACAATCGGCTGTCTACAGCTGTCTACAATTTCATGCAGACACAAAAAGAGCGGAAACCCTGTAAAATCAAGGCTTCCGCTGCAAATAAAAGAAGCGCGAGACGGGGATCGAACCCGCAAAGCATTTCTAAAGGGAATGCCAAAAATACGGGAAATGCTGATGAATACTGTGGTTGCGGAAACATTCGGAATACGCTATGTGCGATAAAAATATACTATTTACATGCGCTTTACAACACGATGCAACATGAATGCACCATGAAATGCAACATGACCGGCTATGTTGCAATGTTATGTTCTTCCATAAATTTCACGAAATCTTTTTGACTTTTCTTACTATCCTTCCGATCGAAAAGGCTAAGCCAGGCTCTGTATTTTTCCCAAGGCATATTCTCCATAATCGGATTTGCAATATTATCAAAATATCCATCGATCTTATCATCAACAGCGACACGTACTTCGGAAAAGGTCTGTGTGTATACTTTTTTCATAATCTTGTCAGACTTCCAACCGCCACGCTCCTGGGCATACTTGTCCGGGATACGCAGAGCTGCCATAACGGATGCGTTCAGATGCCGCAGGTCGTGAAAAGTCATATGCTTAAAACGGTGCTCATCTTGGAACTTGATCCACCGATGATAGATCTGAGCTTCGGTGAGTGTGACAAGCCTGTCCCCGGGGACTTTATCAATCAGAGATTTGATATAGGGCGGGATCCGGTGCGTACGATTACGGTATTTGTTTTTAGCAATTTCCTTACGTTGATCTTTACCACCTACAACCACTACGACCTCTGCAATCCGAATCTGATCCCCGGAGATAGATTTTGACTTTGTCAGCCCACGAATCTCTGACATCGAGAAACTGAGCCATGCAGCCAGTAGGACTGGCAGCTCCAACTCGTGTCCTTTGATTGCAGGTAAAAGGGCCTCTGCTGGTATCAGATCCGGCACACGATCAGGTACTTCGGGCAGTTCGATGTTACGCAGGACATCATCGAGAGAACTTGTATACTTACGGATCACGGATGCAATCAGGCTCCATTCGTTCTGCAGACGCTTGGGCGAGAGTGTCACTCCCTTTTTCCGGTTACACGGACGCTGAGATTCCATATTGACCGATTCCTGCAGTAGTTCTTTATCCATGTCTTTGACACAAATCTGCATCAGATCCTGAAAACCGTTCCGCTGGATACAACGGTAGTCCTGGATGGTGGTAAGAGATCTATTTAGGACCAGCCGGGATTCAATGTATTTGTCAATTAATTCTGTGAGAGGGAGAAGAGTATAATCTACTTTCTTTTTCTTTGGCTGTTTCTCACGTTCTTCTTCTTTTTGTAGCATAAACTGCGCTGCTTCGAGCTCTACAGCTTTTTTTGTGGGGCCAGTAATAGTTTTGTACTTTCTTGTTGTCTTCTGTTCGCCATTGGGAAGCAGGACAGGACTGCCGTCTGCATTGTATACGGGCTCTTCATGGCTGTATGGTTTGATACACCATGTTCCACTGGGAAGCTTGTAAGGCGTTGCCATAATATCATCCTCCTAAAAATGGGCATAAAAATGCCCGGTGACTTGATTTTTGAGCCCCGGGATGATACTATTATTTTGGTCGTATAGTAGTATCCTTCGGGACTATTATCATCATCAGCTCTGGTGCGCCAACACTGGGGCTGATTTTTTATTATAAATTGTATAAGACAATCTTTATTCTAAGCCGACCTGTGCCTTACCGGTGACAACACCATTTTCAAAGCTTACATTCATATTTGCAATATGAGTCACAGAATACCAGTAGTAAATGCTCACTTTGTATTCACCAGTACCAGCCTCAGACATCAAGGTACCTTCAGATCCAACGATATCTACAACTTGATCATAGGTCATGCCAATTTCAATCTGATTGAACTTATCCATAGTGGCATATCCCTCGGTTATGTCAAAGGTGCTTTCTTCGTTGGCAGAGGTTGATACGGAAGCTTCGTTGGAAGTAGAAGAGGGTGCTACACTTTGGTTATTGATAACCGAAGAAATTAAAACTGCCATAGCAATAGCAATGCCGATTATATTCAGAATGATTCCAGTAATAGCCATCCCTTTCTTCTTATTTTTGTTTGTCAGAGCAATGATAGATAAGATTAGACCAATGGTTCCGAACAAACCGCCTAATACAAAGCATGACGTGACAACAGCAATAATGCCAAGTATCATTCCGGCAATACCTAATCCATTTTGTTTTTTCTCGGTGTTCATAAGAATTCTCCTTTTTGTAGTGTGATTTTATATCAACTCAAGCACAGACAATCCTGGCTCAAAGTAGATAACATAATTATCAAATTTGATACATACTCCATATTTGTTGCGATAGCATTGAAGAGCTTCCAACAGGAACTCCTCCGTTACTCCAAGATGTTCGGCCATATCATATGCCGTTTGGCACCCAACTTTGTAACAGGAAATGATCCCGTGCAATCCAATCAGTTTATTATATCCCCAGAGACGTGCCCGGAGCTCTTGCTTTCTGTTGGCAGCAGATGACTGATCTATAATAATACCTTCTGTTGTATGGTAGTGCCCAAGCTCTTCTGACAGAACACAGGCTTTTTCAGCATCGGTTTCTAAAGTATTGCTGACAGCAATATTTCCGTCACAGTATAATCCTTTTATTCTAGGACTGCGAAATTTGCGATCGTAAATAGTAACGCCTTCCGCATCTGGAGAGGAGGCAAGTCTTTCATAAGTAGTCAAATATATCACCCTTCTTCACAATAGCAAACCATAAGTCCTATTAAAAGGACTTTATTTCCTTTTGTTCTTGACAAATTCTGCAAATTGGCGGATCTCATCCATTTCATCATCTGAAAACTCTTCACCTTCAAAATGTGCGGCCAATGTGTTTGGAGAATTTTTATCCACATCATCATCAGCTAAATAATCGAGAGTACAGCCAAAATATTTGCATAGTTTTTTTAATGTAGATAGTTTGGCATTATCTGAGCCTTTTTTATAGAAACCATCTATTGTGGTATAAGGAACACCGGATTCTCTGGCCAAGTCCGCTTTGTTCATATTTCTTTCATTCATAAGTATATCGAGTTTATCTGTAAGTCCCATATTTGCACCTCCGATGTGATTTCATAATACACCTTTTTATCTACAAAGTAAATAATAAATTACCCCACAAAGTAAAAAAGTTACTTTTTGGGGTTGACAATTACGATACAGGGTATATAATGGCAATATAAGTTACGACACAGGGTAACAGAAGGGAGTGATTTGTTTGTTTTATAACTTGAATGCAGAAATGGCGAGAAAAAAAATGACCATTAAAGCATTGGCAGAGAAAACTGGAATTGGATATGAAAGTCTAAAAAACAAAATGTCTGGTGTGACAGAGTTTAAAAGGAATGAAATGATTTTAATAAAATCAGAATTTCCTAATTGCTCACTGGATTATCTTTTCACAGCAGATCAGCCAGTAGGAAAGGAGGGATAAAGAATGGGGAAGGTAGATGAACTGATCGACGCATTGGCAGAACACATTAAAAAACGCATCGATGAAGGTAACGACATGGAGAATGAGATTACCGAAAAGACAAAGGCTCTTGCAGAGCTGGTGTCCGCAAGAGCTTTAATGCAAAATCCTAGTCCTGTAGAAGCTTTAAAAGCTGCTTTCGCAGCGCAGGCTCATCAGCAGGTTGGAGAATACCAGTTTGTAACAACACTTCAGCCATCAACTGGACGGAAGCGTGGGTCGAATAGTGAACGGCATTAATTATCATTTTTGCATAACGAGAATCCTGATCAGAGCAGGATTCAACGCCTTGAAGAATGGCTTTTACCATATTATCGGAATTGTTCCTTAGATTTTCTTCAACAAGAGCATCTAAGGAAATGCGAGTCAAATCATCCATAGTGAATTCCTCCTTTGAAATTTTGTAATTGGTAATTGGACACTATCAATTATAGAAAAAGAGCATGGAGGATGCAACTATCATCTCAGATCTCAGCAATAGTAAAGGAAGGAGGAAGCTGAATGGAGAAAATTGACAGATTATATGCTCTTTTAGAGCGGGATGACGTGGATGAGGACACCAAGGCAGCGCTGCGGTGGGCAATATTCGAACTGGAGAGGAAGTGAAAAGGATGCCGAAATCCAATTTCTTGAAAACAGAATCTGTGAGAATGAAATATGAAGCTAGGGCGCAGGCAGGCATCAGGCGGTACATGTCACTGCGGCGGATCACGGACGATAAGATTGCGGTCAAACAGAATGTACAGACACGAACCATACAGAACCGCATAAAGGATCCGGGATCAATGCAGTTGAGAGACCTGTGGGATCTGGCAGAGATTTTGAACGCACCGGTCGGAGAGCTGGCAGGAGGGGATCTGCCTGAGGAAATGCTGGCAAAGCTGATACAGATGAAACTATAGCAATAATTATCCGTGCCCTGTACGTGGTGTATCTGACAGCACCACAAGCCCCCAATATTATCAGCGAGTGGTGTCCAGTGTGGTAACTGGGCATCACGTAGAGGGTGCGGACAAGCATTCATTCTTAGGAAGGAGGGAGAACGTGAGAAAGGTATTTAACCTGCCGAATCTGCTCGGAGCAGTGGCATTCATCGCAGTGTTTATTCTGCCGGCAGGATTCTTTGAAGCAGGAATGTACATATCCGCACTGACATGTGCCGGAGTTGGATATGCTTGCGCATATCTGTCTATGAAAGAAGATGGGCAAATAAAATAGGATTCCCCACCGACCAAAGTTTGGAATCCTACTAAACAACACGCAAATGCTATTTATGTGCCTATTATACGGCACGGAAAGGAAAATGTCAAATGAGCAATGATAAGGATCGGTTGGAAGAACTGGAGAAGTTGGAATGCTGTGTGGCAAATGTAATACACCACATTATTCTCGGTGATTTTACCGAAGATGATATTTTGTCGGAACTGAGTACCAAGGAAACACTGCGGAGAGCCTATTGCCTGTTGCAGAACGACGATAAGGCGCGGAAGTTAAAGTATCAGGAGGCAGAATATGTATCTGTATAAGTGTTATGCCTGTGGCGGTCTGTGTGATGCCGGGGAACTGGAGAATGGTGTCTGTTATGACTGTCGCCAGGAAGATCTCCGAAGGATGGAAGCCCGAAGCCTTCAGAAAAGAAAGGAACTCAATCAGCTGATCCGGTCTAAATATGCGGAACAGACTGACGGGCAGATGGTGATGGTACATGGGTGATGTGATGGAGCAGGAACTGGTGGGGCTTGGTCTCCACCGGGAGGATCTTTATAAGAGACAGCGCAAAGCGTATGAAGCATATGAAATGGAGGAAGGAAACGATGGAGAATTACGAAGTACAGGTACAACAGCAAGCAGGAAAGATCACCTGTGATTTTGAAGCAGGAAAGGCTTATCTGAATGAAAGACTGGAAGAATACCGAAATGTGGTATTTACCGAAGATAGCAAGAAAGAAGCAAAGGCGACGGTGGCCAGTCTCCGGAAGGAAAAGAAAGCTTTTACAGATCGTGTGAAAGAGGTCCGTGATGAATATATGAAGCCTCTGGAAGAGTTTGCGGCCAAGGCAAAGGAACTGGCGGACATGTACGATCAGCCTATCAATTTTATCAACGGACAGGTAACTGCATTTGAGCAGCGCCGTATTGAAGAGAAAAAAGAGAAGATCAAAGATTTATATCTGGAATGCCTGGGTGATATGCAGGCAGAGCTGCCGCTGAACAAGATCTATAACAGCAAGTGGGAGAATGCGACCACGAATCCGACGCAGATCCGCAGGGAGATGATGGAGCGCAAGGAAACTGTAAAACAGGGGCTGGATGCCATCCGGCAGATGCACTCGGATGCAGAAGAGAAAGCCGTTGTCATGTTTTTGGAATCCTATGATTTGACAAAGTCTATTCTCTACATCAACCAGTATGAACAGCAGCAGAAAGAAATCCTTGCCAGAGAGCAGGAACGCATCCGTCGCGAAGAAGAGGAACGCATCCGCCGGGAGGAGCGTGCGAAACTGGAATCAGAACAGCGGGAGCGTGAGGCGCTGGCCAGAGCAGAAAGGGAGAAACAGGAGGCTCTTGCGGCGGCAGAAGCGGAAAAGCTGGCTGCGGTAGAACAGGCAAAGGAAGAGGCTGCGCAGGAAGTAATCGATAGCATGATCCCGCAGGATCTGGAAGGTTCGAGCAATCTGTATGAGTACCGCATGGCACTGACAGCGGAGGCAAAAGAGAAACTGGAGATGTATCTGACGAGCGTTGGTATTGATTGGGAGCTGATTTGATGGACGATAATCTGAAAATCTATAATGCGGTGAAGAAAGTGCCGGACGAAGCCAAGAGTGCCATCAACGGCGGCAGGTTGAAAGGAAAAACAGAAATCAATCCGCTGTGGCGGATCAAGGTACTCACGGAGCAGTTCGGCCCCTGTGGAATTGGATGGTATTACGAGGTTACTAAACAGTGGCTGGAGCCGTCCGGTACGGAGGTGGCTGCCTTTGTGAATATCCTGCTTTTCATAAAAGTCGGGGATGAATGGTCAAAGCCCATCCACGGTGTGGGCGGAGCAATGTTTGTCAAGCAGCAGAAAGATGGTACTGCTTATGTTGAGGATGAGTGTTATAAGATGGCTACCACCGATGCAATCTCGGTTGCATGCAAGCAGTTGGGAATCGGTGCTGACGTGTACTGGGATGCTGATAAGACCAAATATACAGATCCTACGCAACAGCCGGATGGTAAGACGGAGGCGGACAAGAAAAGGTTGGCACCGGTAGAGGCTGAGCTGAAAAGGATAGGATATTCGGCCGTATCTATTTGCAAGACCTATAAAGTTGAGAATGTGTATAAACTGTCAGATCTGCAGATTAAAGACTTCCTGCAGAAGGCTAAGAATATGCCAACTAAGGAGGCTAGCTGATGGAATTTACCGGGAAAGTGGCTGGAATCACAATGGATTTTGCTACGGGAAAATATAATATTGCATTCCAGGCTGACTCTATCGACGAAGTGTCCCGCCAGTATGACAGCATTAAAGATTTGGACAAGCTTGTGATTACCGCAAAAAAGTGGCGCAAGAAGAGGTCACTGGATGCAAATGCGTATGCCTGGGTGCTCATGAGCAAGATTGCGGATGCACAAGAGTTTCCTACGACCAAGGAAGAAATCTATGAAAAGATGCTGAAAGATTATGGTGTACTGGAAGAGGCGGACGGTGTGCCCATCACTGTTACGGTAAAGGCTTGTGTAGATATGAGCCGGATAACCGGCCATTGGATGCCAATCAGGAGCAACGGCACGTTTAATGCTTATGCAATGATTAAGGGGTCCAGTGAGTATGACACAAAGGAAATGAGTCATTTTATTGACGGAATCGTGGCAGAAGCCAAAGAACTGGGAATTGAGACGCTTCCTCCAGATGAATTAGAAAGCATGATGAAAGCGTGGAAACCATGAAGAAGTGTTGGAGCGTGCTTACGGATGATATGCACCATTGTTATATCACACATCTGAATGTGGTGCATATCCATCACGTATTTAACGGCAGCCGTAAGGCCGCCAGCGAGGAAAGAGGATTCCTGGTGCCGTTGCATCCTACTTTGCATATCTACGGATCGGACAGTGTCCATATGAAACCGAATCAGGGACTTGATCTGCGATTGAAACAGGAATGTCAGCGGTACTACGAGGAACATTACGGGACCCGTGAGAAGTTTATAAAAGAGTTTGGAAGGTCTTACTTATGAGGTTGCAACACCTGCCCTGCGGGGCGAAAGAAACCGTTCATGTGGTGGTGTCTCACAAACAGCCATTATTAGTGTCAGGGCGGACGGGGATCCGCCCGGGAGGTGGTCTATATACTGATTGAGAATTACATACCTTTTGGATATGCCAACCGGATATCTCGGGAAAAACTGGTGACAGATACAAGATTGAGTGACCGCAAGATCCGCAAGGAGCTGGAAGAGGCTCTGCTGCAGCGGGATACACTTATCATCAATATAGATAATGGATACTTCCGGCCGGACGGCAGTCTGGCGGACAGGCAGAAAGTCAAGGCATATCTGTTCAGGGAGCAGGCAAGGACCAGTAGCTGTAGCAAGCGTTGTAAAGCTATACGGCGGTGCCTGGCACCGAAAGCAGATAATACCGGTCAGATGTCGTTGAAAGATTTCGGAATATGGTAGGTGGTCTGCGTGGAGTACATAAAACTGAACCGGAAGATCATGGAATGGGAGTGGTACGGAAATATAAATACTTGCCGGTTATTTATCCATATGCTTCTCAGGGCAAATTGGAAAGATGGAAGATTTGAAGGCAAGGTGATTCCCCGCGGATCCTTCGTCTCATCACTTCCAAAGTTGGCAGATGAGACATCCATGACGATCCGGGAGGTAAGAACCGCAATTTCGCATCTAAAATTGACAGGTGAAGTGACATGCAGAACATATCCGAAATATACCGTATTTACGGTAAAAAACTACTGTGAGTATCAGTCGAGTGACATACAAAATGACAGCCAAACGACAGGCAATCGACATTCTAATGACATTCTAACGACAACAATAGAAGAAAAGGAAGAAGGAAAGAAGTTAAAAAAAGAAGATACTAACGTATCTAAGAAAAAATTCGTTCCGCCTACTGTTGATGAGGTGAGAGCCTACTGTCAAGAGCGAGGGAACAAGGTAGACCCGCAGGCCTTTTGCGATTTTTACGAATCCAAGGGTTGGATGGTTGGAAAAAACCACATGAAGGACTGGCAAGCAGCGGTAAGGACCTGGGAAAAATCCAGTAGCCAAAGTAAAGGGGCACCAGCACAGAAAAGGTATGATGCCAACAAAGGTATGATGAGAGCTGATTATGGAGATATGGCAGAGTATGAAAAAGCCCTACTGGCAAACTGAAAGGAAAAAGCAAATGGGGAAAATTAGTGTGGTAATAGCCATGATACATAAGCTGCCGATCGGATCCAGAGTACAGCTTGAAGATGATTACCCGGATACAATCCATGAGATCTACGGTTACACGGTAAATGCTGATGGGGCGTACATGGAGTTTCGGGATGGGACAAGGCTTGATCTGATGAACATGGGGCAGATAGCGGAGGTGGTCTGATGGAAATGTCAAATGAGGAGATTATCCGGAGATATAAGCAAGCCAAGCATAAGGCAGCGCAGATACAGATCCTGGCAGATCTCAATGCCTGCCCTAAATCCAAGATTTTGGAGATTGTCAGTGACAGCATAGCCCCTAAACATCCAGCTCCGGCACAACCAAAGGAACAGCCGGAAGCGGTCAAGGTGGTGGATAACCTGGCATCCTTTGAAGAGTATGTCGTAAACCGTATGGATGAGATAGATGGGCAATTAAAGGCGCTGGAAAAGGAATATGCAGATTTATCGGTTACACTGCTGACAATCGGAAGATATGGAGAAGAGAGGGCATCGGTGCATGAGTGAAAGATTTTATGATGAGGATGAACTGTATGATATGCAGAAACATCCCAGTGTACGGGCAATCCGCATCGGCCGGACCAAGCCGTATGAGTGCAGATATCCAGTGATGGCGGAGAGACCGAGGATTCCGGAAAGGAGCAAGGATGGAGAGACTGACAGAAAGAAATCCGTCATGGATTGATGATGAAATGTGGGAAAGGGCATGCGAACCGGATTGTGAGGCAATAGATGCAGTTTATCGAAAACTCAAAGCCTATGAGGATGCCGAGGAACAGGAATTGTTACTGCGGTTGCCTTGCAAGGTGGGAGATACAGTTTATGTAGTCACTTCTCCATTTAATGTGTTTGATGATATTGAATATGATGAGAACATGAAAGACGAAGTCTATGAAGCTTATGTTTCTAGTGTATCATTTTATGAAAGCGGAGAACAATATAGAATTTACGCTAAGGTAACAAATCATTTTATAGGAGTATATTTTAGAGAATGTGATTTTGGCAAAATAGTATTCTTAACAAAAAACGAAGCCGAAGCCAAGCTGGCAGAAATGGAAGGTGCGGAATGAAGAGAGAAGAAGCTATCAAGGATTTGGACATTATCAGGTTTAATCCTCATTGGGATGAACTTGTAAATGAAGAATATCGAAAAGAACTTATGGAAATGGCAATCACTGCCTTGCAGAATCAGCCAGTGTGGATTCCAGTAAGTGAGAGACTGCCGGAAGAATCTCTTAATAGTGTAATAGGATGGGATACATATCGAAACCGTTGTTGCTTTGTACAATATTTGGGAGGACGGTTTGTCCTCGGTGATGATAATGATAGCGTAAATGTCACAGCCTGGATGCCACTGCCGGAACCGTACCGGGAAAGCGAGCCACATAAGCAGACCAACGCAGACCGGATCAGGAGCATGACGGACGAGGAGCTAGCAGATTTTTTAGTAACAGTAGAAACATACGGTTATCACGACCAGAGTATATCGGGAACCTACGAGATGAATGAATGGCTTTTAATGGAAAGTGAGGAAGAAGATGGCAAAGTGTAAGAATTGCAAACATCTGCATACCATGTACGACCGTAGAGATTTGATGATCGGGAACCGCTAGAGGAGTAGATCATGACGGAGAATGAAGCAATTGAAGGACTTGAGACTTCTATTGATTTAGCCAAAATGTGTACACAGAATTACGAGAGAAAAAGAGAAATTCAAGGTTACAAGATGGCAATCAAGGCACTGGAAGAGGTGCAGCAGTACCGCCAGATTGGCACGTTGGAGGAATGCCGTGAATCTGTGGAGAAGCAGATAGCGAAGAAACCAACACTTATTGACTATAAAAAATATACAAATTTCGTAGATAATGCAGATTTTCTTCAAGATGCATATTGGTGTCCTAATTGCAAACGAGTTGTAAGAAGAGGTTCTTTTTGTAGAGATTGCGGACAGCACATTGATTGGAGTGATGAAGAATGAGCGAAGCGGAATATATGGAAGATGGAGCGGATTATTTAAAGGAAGGATGTCAAAGACAGACTTGTGATGGCTGTATGGCTTACAATTATTGTCTGATAAAAGAACAGGAGGACAAACGATGGGAAGATTGATTGATGCGGATCATTTGTTGTTTCTTCTCAACTCGGCGATAGAGTTGCGGAAAAAATTACACAGAAATACATCAGATTTAGATATGATGGTTGATGCTGTTAATGATGAACCGACCGCCTACGACCCGGACAAGGTTGTAGATCAGTTAAACGACAAGTTCAGAGTCGTGCGAACTGATGAAGACTTGGAATGGAACAGGGCAATGGATGAAGCAATTACAATCGTGAACGGAGGTGGAGTAGATGGCAATTAAACCGATTTTATTCAATACAGAAATGGTTCGGGCGATTCTGGATGGCAGAAAGAGCTGCACACGCAGACTTGTAAAGCCGGAACCTCAAGGATATTTTGAAGTAAGTGAAGAACCACTGTATATATATGATACAGACGGAAATCAAGGCAAAATTACACCACCATATCAGCCGAGCGATATATTGTACGTGAGAGAATCGTATTCGGAATTGACCTTTGGATATGTATATAAGGCAGATGGGGAGAATATTGACCATCTTGGAAATGTGATTAAGTGGCACCCATCCATTCATATGCCGAAAGAAGCTGCTCGTATCTGGCTTAAGGTTACGGATGTGAGAGTGGAGCGGTTGCAGGAAATGAAGCCGGTTGATGTGATAAAAGAGGGAGCTTATCCTGATTGTTGGGATTGTCTTAATACATACGGAGAAAGTGGTTCGCAGTGCTGTTATGGGACAGAAGAAGAATGCAGTCAATGTGATGAAGTGATGATGGAATGGGAAAAACTTTGGAACTCCACCATCAAGAAATCCGACATTGACCGCTATGGCTGGGATGCTAATCCGTGGGCGTGGGTTATTGAATTTGAGAGATGCGAGAAACCGGAAGGAGTGTGATGCAGATGGAACGAGTTGATTGTACCAAACTTGAAAATGTCGAGGTTAAGTTTGATGAATACGAAGTACTGTATCAAAAAAATAACGACTTTAAGCGGTACGTTGACCGATACTGCGTGAAGCACAGAATCAGCGTTGAAGAAGCCTTACAGCACTATCTGGTGCAGATGGCGGGGAAGATGTACAAGGAGCAGATGGATAACAAGGTAGAATAGATTAGAAAGGAGTAAGAGGTTTGCTGGCCAGCGTAAAAGAGCTCTTTACTCCATATAAACATGAGACAGTTATCTTTATTTGAATTGGAAGAGGAACAGACTGGGATCGAGGAAGATGCCCCTGAAGTTATACGGAATGCGTGGCGTGAAGCCAAAAAGGACATGAAAAAGAACTTCAGTGAGCTTCAGGCACTGTCGTATGAGGATAAAATCAAACGGCAGACGGAAAAGGCATATGAATTTTACGATGAGATGCAAAAGCGCGGTTGTGAAGCTCATGTATCGGTTGGAGGACTTGACAGTATCACCCTGTTTATCTGGCTGCACAGCATCGGAATTCATGTCCCGGCGATCTCGGTGTCAGCGGTGGAAGATAAGGGAAATCAAAAGGTACATAAGGCTTTGGGGATTGAACTGGTGAAGTCCTACAAGACTAAGGTGGAAGTGCTGAATGAGTGCGGTTTCCCGGTTATATCGAAAAGAATCGCCGGAAAAATTGATCTGTTGCAGAATCCCACGGAGGATAACAAAACTGTCCGCCATGCCATTATTACCGGTGAGTGTGGGGAGCAGGGACATTTTGCAAAGAACAGCCGAATGAAGTTGCCGCAAAAATGGCTTAAGTTGTTCGGTGGATATGAAAACGAGAATGAGGGTGTGGGTTACCAGAAACCGGATTTTAAGGTATCCAATGACTGTTGCTACTGGCTGAAAGAAAAGCCGTGTGACGATTGGGCAAAATCACATAACAGTTATCCGTATCTTGGAATGATGGCTTCCGAGGGCGGACAGAGAGAAGAGGCGCTTGTAGAGCATGGCTGCAATTACTATGGTGCGACTGTCACCAGATCGGCGCCGTTTGCAATCTTTATGCGGAACGACATCTTGCGTCTGGCACTTGAAATGGATGATTGGTATCGCAACCACATTGATCTGTTCGAGGAACTGTATTATCAGCAGCCATATAGCCGGGACAAGAACGGAAATGTAATACCGTATGAGCCGCTTGGAACGATTATTCCGTCAGCGTATGGCGAGATCAGACAGCATGAGAACGGAGACTATTATACCACCAGAGCACAACGTACCGGTTGCTCCATGTGTGGGTTCGGAATCCACATTGAAGAGCGTCCGCATAGGTTTGACAGATTGCGAGAGGATAATCCGGGAGAGTGGGATTTTTACATGAAGCGATGTGTCACAGATCCTATCACCGGAGAAAAATATGGATGGGGAAAGGTGCTGGATTATATTGGAGTCGGATGGGAAGATGTACCGGCGGTACAGATGGAGTTGCCAATAGATCAGATGATGTGAGGTATAGATGACAGACAAAGAAAAGTTAGAAAGATATGAAAAAATGAATACTGGGATTAGACCCAAATACCACAAAGGAAATCATATTAAAGATTGGTGGACATGTGGGCAATGCGGAGCAACGGTGTCCTGTGGTGTAATATCTAATTTTTGTATGAGTTGTGGATATAGGATTAAATGGGATCATCCCAGATGTTTAACGGGCGCAAATAAAAACAAAAATGTTGAAGTCGCATTACACAAAGAAGATGATCTGGAAGGACAGATGGACATATCAGACTTCCCGGAGGTGATGCCATGATTAACGGAGAACTAATCGTTGACAACTTTGCCGGTGGCGGGGGCGCGTCCACCGGAATAGAGATGGCAACCGGATACAGTGTGGATATTGCCATTAACCATGATCCGGAAGCTATCCGGATGCACAAGGCTAATCACCCAAACACAAAGCATTATTGTGAGGATGTGTGGCAGGTAGATCCTGTGGAAGCCTGCAATGGGCATCCGGTAGGACTTGCCTGGTTCTCACCGGACTGCAAACACTTTTCTAAAGCCAAGGGTGGAAAACCTAAGGACAAATTTATCCGCGGTCTTGCATGGGTAGCCTGCAGGTGGGCGGGACTGGTACGACCAAGGGTGATCATGTTGGAGAATGTGGAAGAGTTTAAGACCTGGGGACCATTGAACCGAGGGCATCATCCCATTAAGGCAAAACAGGGTAAAACATTTGAAAAGTTTGTCCAGCAGCTTACAGATTTGGGTTATGAGGTGCAATTCAAGGAGTTGATTGCCGCTGACTACGGTGCACCCACCATGCGCAAGAGATTTTTCATGATTGCGAGATGTGACGGGAAGCCCATCATCTGGCCGGAGCCGACACACGCACCGGCAGACAGCGAAGAAGTGAAGAAAGGATTGCTCAAGCCCTATGTAGGAGCATACACACAGTTGGACTTTTCCCTGCCGTGCCCCAGCATCTTTGATACATCAGAAGAAATCAAGGAGAAATACGGGATCAGGGCGGTACGTCCGCTGGCACCCAAGACGATGGAACGGATCGCACGAGGATTGAAAAAGTTTGTGATTGAAAATCCCGAGCCGTTTATTATCCAGTGCAATCACGGCGGCGAGCGCAGACCGAACGATATCAGAGAGCCGATGCCTACTATAACCGGAAAGCACGGTTACGGTGTGGTAGAACCCTACATGATTCCTATTGGATATGGGGAAAGAGACGGGCAAGCACCCAGAGTACATGATGTAGAGAAACCATTGCCGACCATAGTTGGGAGTGGAAAACATTATCTGTGCGAGCCGTACATGGTACAGATCGGGCAGACTGGATTTACGGCAGACAGGAGCAAGGATGTGAGAGAACCGCTCACAACCATAGTAAGCAAGAATGAGCATTGTCTGATAAGTCCTACGCTGATCCAGTACCATTCCGAGACGGCGCAGGGAGAAGTCCGCGGGCAGACCATAAAAGATCCGATCATGACCGTGGATGGATCGAACCGGTATGGACTGGTTACCTCATTTCTGCATAAGTATTATGACGGTGGCTACAAGGGAGCAGGAGAGAGCATAGAGAAGCCATTGCCGACAGTTACCTCATGGGACCATAACAGTGTGGTGACGGCAAACTTGATCCAGATGAATAATCACTGTGACGGCCGGGACGTGAGGAATCCGATACCTACAATTACAGCCGGCGACGGGCACTTCGGAGAGGTTAGAGCCTTTTTGATTAAATATTATGGGGATGCTACCGGTCAGGACATTGAGCAACCGCTTGATACGGTTACGACCAAAGACAGATTTGGGTTGGTGACAATTGAGGGCGTGGATTATCAGATTGTGGATATCGGGCTTCGGATGCTGGAGCCGCGGGAACTGTACGGATGCCAGGGATTCCCTGAGGATTACATAATCGATCATGATTACACCGGCAAGACATATCCACGGAGTGAGCAGGTCCGCCGATGTGGCAATGCGGTATGCCCACCGATTCCAGCGGCACTGGTTAGAGCAAATCTGCCGGAGTTATGTGTGGCAGAGCGTACACCGAACATGCAGATCAAGACAGAGCAGACCGGCCAGCTCCGGTTTGCATAGGAGGATATATGGGAAAGAGACATTTAACACCGGCAGAGATCAAAGAGCAGTGCAAGCGGATCGCCCGGGAAAGTCGTATGGCTGACCGGACACCTTGGACAGCAATGGGAATCATCTGCAGCTATGTGATCATGCGCCGGGAGGGATTCAAGGGGCAGAGAATCAGCAGGCTGGCGAATAAAGTAAATGAGATGGAAGCTGACTGGTCCGCGGGCAAGGTTGATCTGAAAAAGATTAGCCAGCGCCTGATGGATAAGGCTGGATGGTCCATTGAGTATAAAGCCTATACCGAGGATGACATCACCGCCCGTAAGGGATCCTATCAGTACTGGCTTGATCAGAAGCAGATTGCACCGCAGAATACCATCAATGAGCAGGCTACAAGGTATATGCTGTTTTTCTTCACTGCTTTGATGGATGAGTACGGATTCGGCAAAGACCGGCTCACGCGCGTTGAAGAGTATATGAATGAACTTTTGCTGTCATACCAGCAGGACAAGACCACCGTCAGGGAGTGGTCCCGTGCATTACTCACGGAAGCCGGGGTGGTCATGGAACCTCCGGTGGATCCGCTGACACAGACCGCAGGCAGCATCATGACCGGCTGATGAAATCCTGCGTAGGAAGTGAAACCAGGAACTAAAAAATTTGAGTTTCTATTTGAGTTCCACTCAATAACTCAAAAGCAAGTTAAAATCCCCAGTAATACGGAGGAGAAATCGAACTACCGAGGAAAATTCGGTAGTTGGGATTAAAGAAAGCGAGGATATTATCTATGATTAAACAGGAAATCAGTGAGATTAAGAAATTATTTACAGAAAGGAATTGTTCTATCACCCGGATCTGCGGATGTTACGTGGATGGGGAGAAGAATAAGAAAACCGAATTAAAGCAGGCATTTCTGGCACTGCCGTAGGAGGAAATGTTCAAGTATTTCGAGATTCTGCGTAAGAGTCTGTCCGGCACCATCGGCAAGAATCTTCTGAATTTGGAATTTCCGTTGGAGAGTGAGAGCGAGGGCGGAACACAGGAGTTCCTGCTGCGCCTGCGGGACAGCAAATTAAGAGACGATGCACTTCTGGAGCAGTTCTACGACCGCATAATTAATCTTATGAATATGTGGGCAATTATTTGATCCTGCTGATCCACGATGCCTACGATGTACCGGGACGCACTAAGGATGGTGCAGAGATGGATGATGCTTCCGATGAGGTGTACGAGTACATACTAGCATGCATCTGCCCGGTAGATCTGTCCAAGACCGGTCTGAGTTATAACGCAGAAGAGAATACCTTTCAGAACCGTCTCCGTGACTGGGTGGTAGGGATGCCGGATACTGCTTTTCTGTTCCCAGCGTTTAATGACCGCAGCGCAGACCTGCACAGCACTCTGTATTATTCCAAGGATGCGGAAGAATTAAAGGAGAACTTTGTAGACCTGATGCTCGGTTGTCCGCTTCCTCTGTCCGCCGGTGGTCAGAAGGAGACCTTCCAGACACTGGTAGAGGAGACACTGGGCAATACCTGCGATATCGAAACGGTGAAGAACATTCACGAGAAAATGAATGAGATTGCCCAGGAACATAAGGAAGATCCCGAACCCGTGGTCCTGGATAAAAATGAAGTAAAGACCATTTTCGCCAGCAGCGGCGTGGCCAATGACCGCATGGAGGTCTTCGACCAGTGCTACGACGATACCGTAGGACCAGACACGGAGTTGATGCTGGACAATATTTACAGCAGCCGTAGTTTTGAGGTACAGACGCCGGATGTGACGGTAAAGGTAAATCTCGATCATACAGATCTTGTGGAAACGAAGCTGATTGACGGAAGGCGGTGTTTGGTCATTGATTTGCAGGGATCCGCAGAGGTGAACGGCATTGATGTGAAGCATATGTAACTTAGGATTTAATGGAGGTAGAAAAAATGTATAAAGCAACAAATATTGATACGGACAAGGCTCTCAAAGCAATCAATGATTCAAGAGCAATACAGGAAAGAGCATCACAGCTTAGATCGGAAAAAGAAAGATCTTACATGGAGGGACTGAACAAAGGACTTGATATTGCTGAAAGTCTTTTTGAATGTTCAAATTATGAGAAATCGGCACAGGAGGCAACTTATACAGATGGTGTCTGCGAGGTACTCTATGAACTTGGAAAAGAACTTGATATACCAACTCAGGATATAAGAGATAATATTGCATCGGTAGATGAAGCCTGCGCTCTGTTTGCAGACAGGATTCGGGAAGCAATAGCAAGAGATAAGGATCAGTAAACTGAAAGTTAGTGAAGGAGAGCGGAAATGTGTGATTTTTGCGAGAAGTATGCAAATGTAAGCGGCAAACATGGAACTATTAGGTTGGGAGCAGAGAATTATATGCTCTTTGCCAATAGTGAAAACGAGCCGATGGGAGCAATAAAAATAAAAATCTGCCCGCTGTGCGGCAGAGAATTGACGGCCGATGGGATAAATGGGATAGAGTTAGGCATAGCAAAAGCAGTATTGGTGATGGATATGCCGGAATCGTGTTTTGGGTGCAACTTCTGCCACATAAATTGTAGTGATGGAGAAGAAGATAGTTGCCAAGCATTGGAAGTAGCCAGATTGGTTGATTCTGATACATACGAAAAGCCGGATTGGTGTCCGCTCCGGGAATTGCCGGAGCGTGAGACAGAGATGACGGATGCCGATGATCTCGGCAGAGATTATGTCAGAGGAACGATGGACGGTTGGAACGCTTGCTTGGATGCAATAGATCCCAGATAAAACAAAATGTCCTGCACCGGGACGAATCCGCAAATACAGAACATTTGTTCTACACAAACAAATAATACCATGACTGGAAATATCTGTCAATGGTTACTGTTACATAAAAACAGCGGTACACCCACCGACCAAAGTAAGTTGTACCGCTCTCACGTCTGGGAGTATTATACCATACTGGTGATCCCCAGGCAAGGAATTTGTGGAGGGTTACGGATATGATGGACAAAAAAGAAGAACTGAAGAACAATATCATGCTGAAAATGCGCTACCATCTAGATAGTCAGGAGCTGGATTTGCTCGGTGTAGTCCTCACCGATGAACTGACTAAGGTAGAGGTGGATGCGCCGGAGACAGAGCTTGCTACCGTGGATAATACTAATGAGTATATTATGGATCTCTTTATGCTCAAAAAGGCGCCAAAGCTGTCAGGCAAGACTGTCAGGCAGTATACGGATGCGGTACGTCGGCTTACAGATTACTGTCAAAAGCCGCTTACCCGGATCACCAGTATGGATGTGGAGAGTTGGCTTAATAGCATTAAAAGCTGCAACAGCAATACCTCCCTAAATAATCAGCGGCGGCACCTCAGCGCATTTTTTACATGGATGCGTAAAAGTAAGATCGTGATGGAGAATCCCGTGGAAAGCGTTGAAATCTACCCGGAGGTTCAGAAGCCAGTAGATCACATGGAAGCGCAGGAGTATGAGGAACTTAAAACCGGATGTACCCGCAAGCGCGACCGCGCTATGATGGAACTGCTGCGGAGTACCGCCATAAGAGTAGGCGAAATGGAACGACTCAACGTGAATGACATAGACTGGCGTGCTGGATCTGTGTCAGTCTATGGTCAGAAAACACGTACCTATCGGACCGTATACCTTGATGACATTGCGCTTAAGTACCTCGGGGAGTATATCCAGGAGCGTGGATGTGGTATTAACAGTCGGGATCCTTTGTTTGTGTCCGATAGATGTGCTCACGGGAAGTATAGCCGCCTGTCGGATGCCGGGATCCGTAGTGCACTCAAGAGCATCGCAAGCAGAGCGGAGGTTGAACGCAGAGTATATCCCCACCTCTTTAGAAAGACCACGGCCACCAATATCTGTAAGCGTGGCGGTACCGTATGGGATGCCGGACATTATCTGGGGCACAAGGATAGGAGCACAGCGGGCCAACATTATGTTGCAGAGGATCAGGAGTGTATGAGATCTATTTTTAGATTGAGAGTAGCTACAGTATAAGAAAAAAGATATAGAAATTGTTTATGTCATATATTGTAATAAAACTAATATATATATCACTATACATAGTGGTTGAAAAAAACTTTGAAGTGTTATATTATTACACTAAATATTTGTTTTATGTAGAAAGAGAAGAGAACAATGGCTAAAGATAATAGCAAATATAAGAACCTAAGAATTAATATTAATGAGATTCCAGCTATGATAAATTCGTGGGGCATAGAAAGTTTATTCCAAAACGTGACAGTGACTGTTCCAGTAGATATGAAATCACAGACATTAAATTATATTGTTAGATGTGATGATAAGGTTGCTACTTTATCAGTATATCCAGTAAAGGGAGGGATATACACAATAAGCCCCAATTTTGGTAAAGAAAAAGAAATTTCAAGAATGATAGCTGATTATATTTCGGACAATTGTGGAACATTGGCGAATAGTAATCCTTATAGAAGTGGTTTTTCAATAGAAGTATCAAAGGAAGATTTTGATGCATTTTATGGGTTAATAAAGGAATATGAAGATATTTGTATTGAGTATGAGCAATCCGATATAAATAAATTTTTTGCAAAACTTCGTAGTACAGAGTATAAAGATTCTATTACAGTGTCATACTATTATTCTGGGAAATTAGTGATACAAGGCAAAACCTTAGAATTATTTTATAGAGCAATAGAGATAATAACACAGGGGAAAGAAATTGAAAGAGTTGTGAATGCAGCGACTAAGAGTGCTAACATAACGATAAATCCTGAAGAAATTTTATCAGATATGAAAACATCTCTTGGAGAGGTATACGATTTCCTTACTGATGCACATAAGGCAATAATGACGATGGCTTATGTGTTTTATAGAACGAGCATTACAATCGCAGATAGCGGATTACGGGTTGACTATTCCGAATTGTTTCATCCTGCATCAAGAGTTATGGAAGGCTTTATATTAAAATTGTTGTCGGAAAATAATGTCGTTTTAAAGGATGAGACTACGGTTGGATTCTATTTTTATAATGAAGATGCACGCACTCCGTTATCGCTTAAGAATGAATATGCTGCAGAGATTGACAATGATGATATTAGTTGCGAAATAAGCAAGGCATACAAGTTTTATCACAAGATTAGGCATCCATATTTTCATTCGTCAGATAATAACTATACAACATCTATCATTCAAACGAGAGATGTGGCCGATAGTTATTTTAAAGATATTATTGATGTCATGGTCAAAACCTATTGTAATATAAAAAATTATAAGTGATAATATGAAAAATATAATTATTGTAGAAAAAAAAATATTGAATAGTGAGTATATTGTGTTTCCTTCGTCATATATTAACCCAATGAAGAATATTTCTATGTTGGAATCAGATATATGTGATTTGGTAAAAGACTCGTGTATAATACTTGTTGATTTGCTGTTATGCAATGGGAATTCATTTAATAGATTCTTGAAATTACGTTTTGATGGAAAACATGTTGACAGAAACTCAATTGAGATAGTATCTTTGAGTACAGATGATGAGAAAAGAGTAAATGAATTTTATAAGTATAATAAAAA
>OHUD01000173.1_pt1 | contig 36912 bp, 33 predicted proteins | sample 1579021 | NCBI WGS metagenome assembly OHUD01 (sample SAMEA3879597, study PRJEB24766) | human gut metagenome | biome: human-associated habitat; feature: feces | place: USA | collected 1985/1987
TACCTTCAAGTATATGTTTATGTCACATTATGCCACGGAAGTTTGCAAGTGTCCCGTATAAAGGGGAGAAACATGTTTCAGGACAAATACAATGTGATTATATACAAAGCAAATATGCATCGGGAAGTGCAAAAGGAAGCTTTCTGTACGTTAAAGATAAATTAACCATTGATGCAAATTCACGGTAACATTTCGTACACTTAAAGATATTATTCATTTTAAATCATTTTCACATGACGCATTATAGTTATATGTCAACCGCCATCCTCTGTTTAATAATAACATTGCCTCTTGAGACACATAAACATTATTTTTTTTAATAAAACACTCTTTCATAGCTTTCAATATCTCGTTGTAGTTTTGTATCGCGTTTCTTGAAAAATCCGTGAAAACAGCAATACGACCAGCAATTAGGACATTTTCAGCATTTTCATATATTCCTCCTGTGCTTAGTTCAACGCCTGTAGGATTAGATGAAAGATCTATTATGTAATGGCATAAGCCATTCCTCTGCACCACGGTTCTACATTTTACATTCTCATTTAATGGAACAACCATATATCTATTATCCAATGATATCCAGTTCCTATATCTCGTACAACCGAGTTGCGCGAATTTTGAAATAGTGTTTTCTCTTTTTATTACTTCACTTTCAGAAGTTCCCATCAAAACATATTCTATTGGAATTCTTTTTTCAACAATAGACATCATTTTGATAAGATCCGATCTTGTTGAGAAGAAAACTTGCTGTTTACTTTTCATATGAAAATATTTATGCCACATTAGTTTTTGTCAATACTTCGTTAAAATCTATACAATTATGAGAAATTCAAATACTTACGTATATAATCGTCAGCTTCCTAGTAGCTTTACCGCACCTTGCATACGGGATAGAACAAATTTGAAATAGTTACCGTCGCAAGTATGGATTTCAGTGTCTTCGTTTTCATCAATAACTGAATAGTATTGCTGATTTCTTCTTGCCCAGCCTTCCAGCCACCCGTCCTCTTGATTCTGCTAACGCAATAAGCGACTACCTATAATGACTCATTTATATATGATAGTAACGGTTCCTTAACCTTGAGTGCTCCCTGAGGGGATCCATTTAGGCCGTGCTCCAACAAGTCAGCAAACTTAAGCTGCGATGTGTGGTTTTCGGCAAGAGGAATCATTCTAAAGAATCTGTTATGCCGAACACTATTATCAAATTCAGATGGATTTACCCAATAGTGACGGTCTGCGACCGTTTGTTCTGCTGTTAGATTGACCGCAACAACTTCCATTTTGTAGAGAATCTGACTGTCAGGTCTAGAGCTATAAATATAGATAATGTCTCCAACTTCAAAGTTGTTATGTTGTCTCCAATCAACAGAATGCATATCTCGTAATACTTCTGCAAGTCTGTATCTATTCGGGTTTGCGGGAATTATCCAATAATTCATACGGCACAAGAGAATTTTAATAATATTTTACTTCGGAGTTGTTGAAGAGTGAACAATCTTCTCCTTGCGGAGGTTTACATACTTATACAATGTAGCACGGCTGATGCCGGTGGTCTTTGAAATCTCATCGACGGAATACGCCTTGGAGTCATAAAGGGTCAAGGCCTGTTCAACTATCTTCTTGTCCTTGCCAGGCCTTCCGCCCATTCTTCCTCTCGCCCGTGCCGAGGCAAGTCCTTCCATCGTCCTCTCTCGGATGAGCTCGCGTTCGAACTGGCTCACGCCGCTGAAGATGGTGAAGAGCAGTCTCCCCTGAGGCGTTGTCGTGTCAAGCCACGGCTCCTTCAGCGACTTGATGTTCGCCCCGGCCTTCTCCACCTGCTCGACCAAGTCAAACAGGTCCTTGACCGAACGGCTGAGCCTGGTGAGCTCGCAGATGATGACGGTATCCCCTTCCCGGAGCATGTCCATCATGCGGAGGAGCTCCGGACGGTCCTTCCGGGTTCCGGTGAACTTCTCCTGAAAAATCCTGTCGCACCCTTCCTTCGTGAGTGCGTCTATCTGCCAGTCCAGGTTCTGGTCGAGCGTCGAGCAGCGGGCATATCCTAACTTCATCTTCCCCTTAGTTTATAAAGCCAATTTTACCGACTTTTCCGTACTTTGATTTTAAGACATATTTTCATACAAAGTTAAGAAAGTTTTGCATACTTCCAACCGTTCCTTCGCAGAGTGTTCAAAAAACCACGATTTTATGAACAGCGTGGGAAATCTGGAATCAAAATGTTACCTTTGTGTAGAAATCATCCTCGAAGAATGATGACGCCGGACATAGAGACATCGACAAGGGAAGAGAGACTTGAATTCATCCGCGAAGAGTTCAAGTGTCTCGGCAATTGCCCCATCTGCGGGAAGTGTAGCTTCCTAAGGGGACGCGAGGCGGAAGACCTCTATGCCGACTACATCGAAGGTCACCGTTCTTTCCGGGACATCACGGCAGAACACAGGAACAACAACATCAAATAAACTACTGCAACAATGAAAGAGACAATCGCAAAGATCAATGAGGTCATCGCCGCACTTCAGGCAGACCTCGCCAAGGCCGCAGAAGGCAACAAGGCCGCTGCCGCCCGTGCCCGCAAGTCAACCCTCGAGCTTGAGAAACTCGGCAAGGCTTTCCGCAAACAGTCAATCGCTGAACTCTAGGCCGTATGGAAACAACAGCAAAGGTTCTCGAGACCATGCGCAGCGCAGGCAAGCCTGTGTCTGCAGGAGAAGTGGCCACCCTTTCCGGACTTGACCGCAAGGAGGTGGACAAGGCTTTCGCCCAGCTCAAGAAGGACGGAGCCATCGTATCACCTGTCCGCTGCAAGTGGCAGCCGGCAGAGTAAGATCGGATTTATACAAGACAGGAGAGGAGGCCATTGGTGGTCTCCTCTTCTGTTATCATAATCTTAGATGAGCTGCTCGCTAAATGTGAATTTAACCACCCCTATTCATCCGGCTGCTGGCCGTCGTGGGCTTTCCACCTGCACTCGGTAATCTTCATATCTGAGAATATCGCCGTGAAGGAAGACTCTTCCGGAGAGCAGGCGTAGATGCCGAAGGCAATCTCATCGGCCCCCTCATACATATGACAGATGCGCATCTGGCTGAAGTTGACCCCGTCGGTGGAGCACTCGATGCAGTAGTCATCGGACCGGCGGGAGAAACGGTACCACATAGTCTTCACATCGGCCGGGATTGCGGTGGTGGCCCAATCGGAGTAGCCATTATTGGTGGCTACGCTTCCCAGGTGCTGGAACTCCTCGTTTTCAAACTCCACAGAACCCTTGAGCCAGTTGTCGCTGTCCAGATACATCACCACGCCGCACTGATCGAAGCGCTGGTGGCTCTGGGTGAAGTCGGTCTTCACCACGAAACTGAAGTAATGTTCCCGAGTTTTCATCTGGAGTACCGGAGCATTATCGTTACGGAAATGGTAGTACGTGCGCTGCCAAAGGTCCGTGTGAGGGGCCGTGGTGATTGCAATGACACCATCCTTTACTTCGAAGGCCTGAGGCTCCCGCGTCCACTGGAGATGGGCTGGATTAATCTGTCCGCCGTTTGCCAGTGCTTCGGTTACGCTGTCAATGAATTCGGCCTCTGATGATTTTTGGGCGGGATTCCCGCAGGCGACGGCAATGAGCCCGAGGGCCAGAATAGAAAGTGTTTTCAAGTATTTCATTTTGTTCGTACAAATTTCGATTTGTCGGTTTAAGATTGAATGCGTGAAATCCAATTGATAATTGTTTCAAGCACTGCAGGTGATATGGTCTCTTCTATATCTCGATATTCAGTCACTGCTCCTGTCTTGCAGTGCTGGAAAAGGTGATTGACTCCATCAACGCTTTCAATCTGGTTCTTTGAGTTTGATGGGAGAGTATTGTGAAGAGCAGACAGATTGCTTTCATACTCCACTTGGACATCTTTTGTTCCATTGAGAGCAAGAACAGGGCAGGTTACATTACCAAGCAAAGGACGCATATCCAATCTGAGAAAATGTATCATATATGGCATCTGAATCTGTGCAACTACAGCCCAATAATTCTGCATCAGCACTTCGGGAACATCATAGTCATCAGGATCAGGCATTCTGCCTCCGTGCGCCCTTACATCAAATGCCTTTTCAAGCATTTTACAGTATAAATCAATCTGCTCATTTTTCAATCCTGATTCTTGTAGTGCGACTTTGTTCTGCCATACGAGAGTTTCTGCACCTGATATAACCATTCCAGCAAGGGAGACTACGAAATCAACTTTCTGTTCAGCTGCAAGCATCAATGCTATTGTGCCGCCTTCGCTGTGTCCTATTACACCGACCTTATCAAAGCGTGTTCTGAGAAGTTCAACACCGGCAAGTGCATCGTTCTTGAAATCTTCAGTCGTGCAGTCGTTGATATTTCCTTTATATCCGCTGAAACCTCTATCGTCATATCTCAAGGTTGCGATTCCAGCTCTTGCAAGAGCATCAGCAATCACAGCGAATGGCTTATGCTCAAAGATTTCTTCATCACGGTTCTGCTGTCCGCTGCCTGTTACCATAATGAGAACTGGAGTAGTGCGGCTATATCCTTCAGGGAGCACGAGAGTACCATTGAGGGCGACATCTCCATTCATGAAAGTGACTTCCTCGGTGGCATATGGGAACGGGCCTTGAGGTGTCTGAGGACGTTTCGGTTTATCTTCTCCTGGCATAAGAGTCAATGGCAACGATAAACCGGATTGATTGAATGTACCTGCAATCTGCTGCATCAGATACATTCCCTCATAGCTTGCTCCTAATGATGGTATCTTGATCGCAAGTCCTCCATAACTCTTCCTTTCGATCTGAACAGGAATCCCTTTCGCTCCCTGATCCGGGGAATCCATGGTAGGATTATCACCATCCAGGTGAAAGACAATAGAGAGTTTTGTGCCTTGTACATCAAGTTTGCCGGACCAAGTGCCGGTCTGTGCGTTTGCCTGAAATACTGACAGCATTATAGCTGCAAATAAGGTCAAGATTCGTTTCATTCGTTATAGGTAAATTGGAATTTATATATGTGATATCCGGAGCCACTCGAGTGCAGCATCCATAGGGGTGTCCGTTAGGCAATCAGGATTGATTGGATTATCACAGAATACTTCCCCTGTCCGTGCGACATCACAGCTTGTCGTGATTACCAGTTTGGTTCCGTCTTCCATATCGAAGACCCGGTTGGCGGAGGCAGAACCGGCCGTCGGCGAGCCGAAGGTCCTGACATTGCTCAATCCACGAAAACAAATCAAGAGTGCCTCACCTGAGCTGGCGGTATCACCGTCAGTCAAGATAGCAATCTGTGGGGATATCGGAGCCTTTCGCTCAACCCCTTGTACCTTTGCGATATACTCGGCAGTCAGGTTTGACTCGCGCCCATTCCGCCGTCTGAACTTCAAAATAACTCCGTCTGGAAGAAGTGCATTGACACCAGCTATCATCGGGTACATATTCCCGCCTGTATTGCCTCTCAGGTCGAGGATGACTCGCTGGACATCCGCTGATATGCCATCTAGAAGCGTGTGCGTGTATTGCTTGGCCAGTGTTTCGTTTCCGGAGAAGTCTGGAACGGTAATGACAAGAATGCCGTCCTCGGTCATATCGATCATCGGCATCCGCCATTGGACCGTATCGTTATACTGTACCGTTGAGCGCTCCATGAGGAAAGAATGCTTTCCTCCAGCCGTCTCAAGCGCCTCACGTACGATTTCAAATGCTTCGTCCATTGTTTCAGGAGTGGATGAAAGTGCCTGCTTCTTCGCGCTCTCCCATAATGGTCCTTCTGCGAACAACGCGTTTTTTTCCATAATGGCAACAGCCTTATGAATATATTTTTGTGGGGTAATAGCCCCGTTGCAGCCTGTTATCAGAAGGAGAACAGTCGAGACTACAAGATTGACAAAAAACATTTTTGGCCGCATCGTACTGAATTGCAATTTAGTTATTTCTTTTAGTGGTGATAAAAATAATTAAGCCGGCCATCCATTGAAAGATGAAATAGACTCCCAGACGCAAATATGAGTGCTGCTCTCTTTCTAGAATCCCAACAACTGTATCAGCTACTTCTTTGGTGTAATAAGAATTGAAATCAATTATATCAAACCCTAGTGAGAGATAATGAAGGGTAATATATATGCACATCAGCAAGGTTGCGATGGTAAAAACAACAAATATAAAAATCCTGTTCCTATTATACTTCTTGGCTTCTAGCATAGCATTAGTTTAAATCTTAAAGAAATGACATTGAAATAATGGCTATGATTATGATATATTCTTAATCTGCTTTTGACTACTTTTCTGTCTTGATTGCTGACGGATCAAGCTGGATATCTGGCATGAGGTGTTCAGCAAGCTCACAGAATGTCGAAATGGTAGAATCCTCATTCTGAGTCTTATACCAATGATACAGATATGAATTTCTCACTGATGCTTTAGCCCATTCTCATGTGAGATCCATATCCTCTATGATAATCTTTCCATTTCTGCTGGCTACTTTGACTCTGTTGGTGAATTCCCATCCCATATCAAGAGCCTTATATGTGTACCAGTCACCATCAGCAGTAACGTCAAGTATCATTGTCTTGCCATCCGATCCGGGTTTGCTGTCCTGCCTGCCGCTTCTGAACAGCCATGTAGCATAAACAGGTTCATCGGAATCGTATGGATATGCGTCCTGCAATTTCTTAAGCAGTTCCGGCGAGCAGTGCTTCTGCAGGAAGTCATAGTCCTCATAGAGTTTTTCATTATACATCTTGGTAATGAAAGCCTCGAACATCAATTCCGGCGTGAAAATTACGGGAAAGGTATATACGGCTATCCATGGATTGCCCATGCGGTCTTTTGCAGGTGTCCATTTAGGAGAAGATGAAACCACATTGACCGCCACGGAATCCAAAGCCGGATGCCTGCCTCGAAGCACCTTCACGCCTTCAAGATTGCCGAACATGTCGATTTTGAACTGAAGTGTCACGCGACCTGTTGCAGCGTCCTCCAGTGCAGCTTCCGGATAAGTCAGTCTCTCCTGGACCCATTTAGAAAAGTGATTGGCATCCTGGCCTTCAAATCTTGCTTTCTCATCGGCATAATGGATGAGAAGTCCGGTGACTGATTCTGAGAAGTTTACAATCTCCGTGCTGTCATTAGCCCATGTATCGTCGTTCCATTCCGGACGTGTTGTGCGAAGGTAGGAAATTGCAGCTTTGAACTTAACTGGATTGTCCGGGTTTTTACTGTTTCCCCATCCAGCGACATCAGTGGCAAAGTGGGTATTTGGAAATGTATATAACCCCTGAGGATCCTCATAAAACAGATGTCTCTGATCTTCCGGCCAAGTTGCAAAGTAGTCTTCCAGACTTCCATACAGATCTGTGATCGCCACATCCAATGAGTAGCGAATCCGCTCCTCTTCTACATTCAGATACATCAGATATCCTTTTTCCTTGTCCTTGATCCCGATGACTTTTGGCGCAGAATCCGTGTCACCATCTGTCAGGCTTACAATAAACGCATCCTGCTCACTGATATATGCCATAATGTCCTCATCTATACCGGAAAGCTGCTGCGAATCAGCAGACAGACACTCGAATGATGTCGGTCTGGACAACGCACTCTCTATATCTGAGAGATAAGTTGCCGGATGATATTTGATGATAGGAATTCTTACATCCTTTGTCTTATGCTGAGCAGCACAAGATAGAGTCATAAAAGACATCAGAACAAAGATTAAAGTGTGCTTCATGATAAAATTCGAATTTACCTTATTACAATATTATTCTTTGGTACCGGTTTTGCGAGTTTCATCGCATATTTGGTGCCGAAAGTTCTTATGATGATCGTCTCTACCTATTTAGTGACAAGTGTTTCATCATTAATATGGGTGAAGAGTCTCAGCACTCTTGTCTAGTTATACCACACGATTTTCACAGAGTCGTTCAATGTGTGGCTATGTCCGGCTATACTCAGTATACCATGTTCTTCTACTAACCTTTCGAAGTTTTTCAGACCGACTTTATTCATATTGTACACATGAGCGAGTTCTATGCTAGAAAACACAATCCACTCTTAGAAAATAGACTCTTCCGTTTCGGTGGTGAGTAGTTCAAGTGCTTTCATTCCCATGACCGAATTGCCTTTCTCGTTGAGTCGCGGACTCCATACCGCTACGGAATAGCGGGATGGATAAATGGCGGCGATACCTCCGCCCACACCGCTTTTTCCGGGTAGTCCTACAAGGTAGGAGAACTCGCCAGCCTCGTCGTAGAAGCCACATGTCTGCATGATGGCATTGATTCTCTTCACTTGCGATGAGGTGAGGCTCACTCCATGATAGTCGAACGACTGCCGATGGTTGGCAAAGGCCAGAAATGCCTGCGACAGTTCTTTGCAGCTCATTTCAACGGAGCAGGTGAGGAAATAGAAATGCAGAACGTCGGCGATGTCGTTGTCGATGTTGTGGTGATACTTCAGCAGATTGGCAATGGCCGCATTGAGGTATCCTTGGCTTTCCTCAGAACGCACCACCTCGTCATTGTAGTTGATGGTGTCGTTGTGGCTGATCTCGCGGATGAAGGCGATGTAGTCTTCGTGGGGATGTGAGAGGTGGCTGAGCAGAATGTCGGACATGACGATGGCCCCGGCATTGATGAAGGGATTACGTGGATAGCCTTTCTCAAGCTCTAGTTGTATGAGTGAGTTGAACGCAGTGCCCGATGGCTCTTTGCCCATGCGCAGCCATACATTATCACCAAGGATGCTCATGCAGTAGGCAAGACTGAACACTTTAGAGATGCTCTGTATGGAGAAACGCGTGTCGGCTTGCCCCAATGCATATTCATCGCCTTGCAGTGTGCTGATGCAGATGCCGAATTGGTCGGGATCTACCGAGGCAAGAGCGGGAATGTAGTCGGCTTGCTTGCCCACTTGTGCATATGGACGGATGTCCATGTAAATATTCTCAAGTATTTGATGGTAGTTCATGTCGATTCAGATATTAAAATGTTTTCTTTTATTCATGCTTCTGGAATAATACCTTATTTATATACAGCGAAATAACACTGTTGCCAACAGAAGCAGAAAGATGGTCAGTGTCTCGGTATTTCATATTTGTTTCTGTTTGCCAAATTGCAATTTATCGGTGTAAATATACATCTTTTCTCCCTTATGATTTTACACAGACGGAAAGATTTAGCGCCAAAACAAACTATTTTTCAGAAATCTGCTTGTCAGCATCGATTTTTCGGTCTCAAGGGAGAGGTTCTCCTGTCCCCTTGAGGACCTTGGAAACATACTGTTGGCTGTTCTTCATTCTCCACTCTGCATACTTGCGCAACCTTTAAATCCTGTTCAAACGTATCTGTTGGCTGGTTCTTCTGCAAAAGACCATTGATAACCGTACGATATTGATCGGTCATCCTGCTTTCGCCGGTTGATCTCATCGCCTGGATCAGGATGGCCAGGAACACTTCCTTTACCAAATCAACGACTTCAGGATAGAGGATACGGTTTCATGAAATATTGACGAAAACCATATAATACCAAGCAATACTATCCGATTAATTGACTATATTTTTCCAAGTTATCTGTCAGATTGATGGGAATCAAGGCATCCTTTTCAGGGTATTTCAGCTAACTTGTTGTAAGGCGATAGATGAGGCATCTCCACCACGGAGGTGATGGCAGAAAAGGCCGCAAAGAGGCTAAAATGTACCCATTTTGCCAATCTCCAGGGTTTAATGCCATATTCTTAACAACTGATTATCAGGCAGTTACGTAGAATCTTCAAGTTTTTGGCGCTGACACATTAAGTATTTGATGTTCAATTAGTTAACAATTGATGATATGGTAAATTATTTGACAACAAAAAATCGGTTGCTGGTTGCAATACTTGCATTTATTCTTCCATTTTCTTTTGCGAGAGCAGAAGTAATAGAAGATGGAAAGACTATTTCGCAAGGCTGGTACGTCGGTATTGAGGGTGGAATGCCTTTCGCTTCTGTTTGGATTTGAAAGAAATTTGTGCTCCGAATGTTTCTGCTATAGATGAAAGTGCATTTGCAGAATGTTACGGATTGATAAAAGTAACTTTGGGAGAACTCACGGATGTAAAAGGTGACTGCTACGTAGGGGATGGAATTTTTGGCAACGATCTGCATATAGCGCCCAAAGGGTACCAGGTGTAGCGGAGTATACGGTACCGGGCTAGCGCGCAATAGGATACCGGCCCTGAAGGCCTGTTAGATTTGGTTCACAAAGATATATTTATTTCTTCTTTTTTCGTCTCATTGATTCGCCTTTCAGTTCAAGATAGAATGCATTGCTGACAAGTCTGTCCATTATTGCATCTGTGAACTTCCCCTTTTAGGGAAGGCTACAAAAACACCTGTCGTTCTGGACAATACGAATTTGCTATTTATATTTTTAGCAATAAAATCAATACATATTAGTTGCACATTGCAATCATTTTGCTACCTTTGTTGAATACACTAAGAATTAGGGCACAATCAGTTCTTACAATTAGATTGGACTCCGATTTGAAAATGCAATTCGACAGTCTTTGCGAAGAATTCGGTATGAGCACCAACACGGCGTTCAACATTTATGTGCGCCAGTGGTCAGATTTATGATAACAGAGTAAAAAAAATATAGATAAGCATCAATACATGAACATGAAAAAGACATTGATAACCTTTTTATTGCTGATAGCAGCGATTACTGCATCTGCGCAGGATTTTTCCGTTTTTCAGGGTGGAGCAGGTTCTGATATACGACCGGAGGGATGGCTCAAAGAGTTTCTGTTGAGACAGAAATCCGGTATGACAGGGCATCCGGAAGCTTTATCATATCCTTATAATTCCTGTTTATGGAACGGAGAAATAGGACGTAATACCGGAACTTACGGTAGGGATTGGTGGCGTTATGAGCAAACGGCATATTATACTGACGGGCTCATAAGACTTGGTTACCTGATCGATGATCAAGATATGGTTGACACAGCAGTAGATGGGATAAACTACACCTTGGCGCATGCCTCAGACAAAGGCGTACTTGGTAATCCTAAAATTAAATCGATGTGGCCTATGTGCGTGTATTTCCGTGTCCTTGAGGCATATTACGAAAGAACTGGTGACCAGAGAGTCATTGATGCACTCCACAAACATTATCTGAATTTCACGATTGAGGAAATTGGTAACTGGCGAAATATTGTCAGCTTGGAGGGAATGCTCTGGGTTTATGGGAAGACTGGTGACCGGAAACTTCTTGAAATGTGTGAGAAAGCATGGAATGCCGGGACTTTTATTGATCTTGTTCCAGAAACATGTAGGAATGATGATAGATTGGTGATGCATGGTGTAACTTGTGCCGAAGAATTGAAATTGCCGATGTTGTTATATGCATACACAGGAAATGAGATGTACCGTGATCTGGCGTTGAATGCAGAATACAAACTGACCCGCGACCATATGCTTCCTGATGGTGTTCCGGCCGGCGCTGAGGCCCTTGTCGGGAATGATAACATTATTAACAGTCATGAAACGTGTGATATAACAGACTATACATGGAGCCTGATCAAATTTTTGACGGTAACCGGAGATGCAAAGTGGGCTGATAAGATAGAACGTGCTGTCTTCAATGCTGGCCCTGGAGCTATCACAAAAGACTTCAAGTCTCTCCAGTACTTTTCATCTGTCAATCAAGTAATCGCTACTGGAAATAGCAACCACAATGAATTTTTCCACGGTTCTACATGGATGGCTTTCAGACCGACACATGAAACAGAATGCTGTTCAGGAAATGTACATCGTTTTATGCCGGATTATACAGCATATACTTGGCTGCGTGGCAATCATGATGAGATCACAGCAGCATTATACGCGCCTACAACGTATCGGTTCAAGACAAAAGATGCAGTTGATTGTACGATTGAGGAAAAGACTCTTTATCCATTTGACGGATTGATAGATTTCAAATTCTCTCTATCTGCGGCGACGACTTTATCTTTTTGTCTGAGGATTCCAGAATGGTCAGCAGATTCTCAAATCCGGGTGAATGGAAAGTTGATGGATATGGAAATGGTTCCGGGAACTTTTGTCAAGATAGAGAGAGCGTTCTCTGATGGTGATCACATCACACTGTCTTTGGATATGAGTCCTCGAATTACTGATGTTCGTAATCAAGGCCTGTTCATCACAAGAGGCCCCCTGCTTTATTCCTTCAGTGTCCCACACTCAAAAGAGGAGGACACTCAAGTATATGCGAACATGAATGGCAAAGTCCCAGGAAATCCTGATTTCAAGTGTTGGTCTATGATTCCTACAGGGAAATGGAACTATGCTCTTGATCTAAGTCATGCCTCAGAGATTGTAACAGAGAAGAATGATAGTTACTCTGTTGGTGATTATCCATATGATGAAAGCAATTCGCCATACATTCTGAAGGTTCCGGCAAAAGAAATAGCGTGGCAATTGGATTCCAGCCGATATACCCCTGTTATGCCCAAAGGAGGCTTTGCAGAACCCATAAAGGATAATACTGTATGGCTGGACCTTGTACCATATGGTTCTACCGAGCTCAGACTTACGGTCTTCCCAAGAATCGTTAACCATAATGAAGAATAATCATCCGAACGCATAAAGACTCTTGACCCGATGGAAGTGGCATTCTGACAGATTGACATAAATAAATTCCCGCAAAGGCCACAAAAAATTCTTGTAGAACGATGCGGGTATCAGGTTTGCCTGGCGGTCGGCCCACAAGCTGATCCGCCGGGTTTTCATTTGCGGATTCCATCCAGAAAACGTAGTGGGTCAGGTCAATGTAAAAATGTCCCATCGGAAGCACATCGGATAACTGTCAAGTCCATAAAATTCGCTAACTTTGTATTGAGACCATACGTGTGGTTTCAAGCAGAAATAGTTGATATGGAAACCCAAAGCAGCCTTTTACAGAGCATAGCAGTTATTCAGCAAGATAAATAATCGACAGACATTGAACCATGCCGGACCGCATGACACCAGAACAACGCCACGATTGCATGGCCAGCATACACTCGGAGGACACACGCCCCGAACAGGCGGTCAGGCGTGAATTGTGGCACCGGGGATACAGGTTCCGCAAATGTGTCCGCACATTGCCCGGGACACCGGACATCGTCCTGCCCAAATACCGCACGTGCATCTTCGTGAACGGCTGCTTCTGGCATGGACACAAGGGCTGCAGCAAATTCGTCATGCCGAAAACGAGGACTGAATTCTGGGCGAATAAGATTGCACGGAATCAGGAACGGGACCTCGTCAATATCCAGCGCCTCGAATCCATCGGCTGGAGCGCAATCACAATTTGGGAATGCGAACTCAGCAAATCCGGCATTGAAAATACAATGGAAAAGATCGAGTCAATGCTGGCTGAAAACCGGACAAAATGGAAAGAATATCAGGCACATCGCCGAGAAAGCCGCAAATTCGCCATTGAGCAGGCCCGCAGGCGTCGCGAGATCAATGCCATCATTGAAGCGGAACTCAACAAACGGTTCGGCATTCCCGAAAGGATAAGACGCCTCTCCCGCATTGACGAAGACTTCTCATAGAATCAGAGCAAGCGCATTATTCGCATGTTCAAGGATTTCATCGGCATATAATGTCAACATTCTTGACGACATCACATAATTTGCATATATTTGCTTTGCCCCTCTCCGTTCAGGTGACAACTGCCGGAAATGGTTCGGTTCCAACGCCAATTTCCGGAAGAGCATCAAGAATGGCAAGAAATCAACAAGAATAAAAAACAATAATCTTATGCGAATTATAGGAAACTTACTTTGGTGGCTTTTCGGTGGTCTCGAAGCAGCCATCGGTTATTTCACTGGCAGTCTGGCTCTTGCATGCACCATCATCGGCATTCCCTTTGCGTTGCAGACTTTCAAGATCGGTCTGCTCTGCCTATGGCCTTTTGGTTCTACATTGAGAGACACGGATTGCCCGACAGGTTGCATTCGCATCCCGTTGAATTTACTCTGGCTGATTTTCGGCGGATTGTGGGCCTGCCTCATGCATTTGTTCTTCGGTTTGCTCCTATGCATCACGCTCATCGGCATTCCTTGGGGAAAGCAGCATTTCAAGATGGCCGGGCTTTCGCTTGCACCGTTCGGCAAGGATGTGGAGTTAGGATTTTAGTGGAAAAAGATTAAAATCTGATGGAGACTACCCCACTACAAAAAAGGCTGTTCGCCATGCGGGACAAGCAGTATGCCGAATTCCAGTCGAAACTGACGCCTGGCGTACCGCCGGAAAACATCATCGGAGTCCGCGTGCCTGTGCTGCGCAAGTTCGCAAAGGAGTTCGCGAAAGAGGTTGAGGTCAATGATTTTGTGCATCAGTTGCCTCACAAATACTATGACGAGAACATGCTGCACAGCTTGATTATCTCACAGGTCAAGGACTATGAAGAATGCATCAGTTTGACAGATGCGTTCCTTCCTTATGTGGACAACTGGGCGGTCTGCGACATCATGTCTCCTAAAGTCTTCGCAAAACATAAGGCAGCATTGACAGAAAAGATAAACACTTGGTGCAACTCGCGGCACACTTTCACTTGCAGGTTTGGTATAGAGACACTTATGACGCATTACTTGGATAAAGACTTCAAGGCTGATTATCTTGAAATTCCTGCGGCAGTAAGGAGCGAAGAATATTACGTGAAGATGATGGTAGCGTGGTTCTTCGCCACCGCCCTTGCCAAGCAATGGAACGCAACGATTCCTTATATCGAGCAGAAGCGGCTTGCCCTATGGACTCACAACAAGACCATCCAGAAGGCCATCGAGAGTTACAGGATCACACCCGGTCAGAAGGATTATCTGCGGACATTGAAGATAAAATAGAAGCGACCTTTGCGGCACTTTCTGAAGACCTTGTGTTTTATGTCAAGACAATAGACAATGAATATCGATATTCTTCGGATGGCTCGCGGACAAGACAAGCATCTGGTTCATTTTCAATGCCAGCGCCTATCTGCCACTTCTCGGCGTCGTGGCCGGATTTCTGCCCGACACGAAGAAAAAGCAATAAAAACAAAAGACGATGACCTACCTGATGATTCTACGCTTAAAAAAGTCTTTGAGACTGAAGCCGAATTCAAAGTGAAGCAACGCCGTCATATTTGACATCCTTGCAATTTCATCAGTCTCACCCGAAAGGACTGACTGGATCCGCCTGCAGATTATTGCAGGAAATGATGTAATACCTTCCTGATTTAAGGGGATTTGCGGCGGGACGCGGCAAGCGTCTCCAGGGTTACCCCAAGACCGCTAGATGCGTATCTCATGACATTGATATTTAGATGATTAAGTAATCGAGTAGGAGAAAAACTACTTCGTTTTACTCCTACTCGATTATATTGGAATAACTGCCGAATTAAAGTGTCAGAAGTTCAGCATCTTGCACCTATAGGTGTACGCTGTGATGTACTGTTTTTTTAGTTCTTCAGACAAGAAAGACTTTTTGACAAGTTCGACTGCCATTGGATTCACCTTCTGAAACATCATAATTTCCTGATGAACAACTTTTTCCGGAAGTCCGATCCTCCTTCCAAATTCCACGAAGTCATCATGACCGATATTGTGAGTATCAGCTTTGTTCATCCCTTCTTTGAACAAACCTTTGTCAAGGGCAAATATCCGAGGTTCATAAAGTTGAAGAGAGGTATTTACAAGATCATAAGCTGGTGAAAGATGGTACTCACCATTTCTCTCTATGAGCGAAAAGTTCTTCAAGTGCGCATCATCATTGAGAGACACGAAGTTAAACAATATAATTCTATAAAATCGCCTGATGTCAATCAAAGCAGCCTTCACATACCTGTGAATAACCTCAGCACATTCTTCGTAACTTACTTTGTCATATTTATAGTTAGCGCCACCATTGTCTTTACTCCAGCCGAGCAATGCTGCAAAATCTTCCTGCTTGTATTTACCTCCAGGATAAACATCAAAACGTCTTGTAATATATGCTGGCTTATCATCCTCAAAGAAGCAAAGTGCATTACCTGCTGTCTCAATTCCATAAACCTGTGATGCTATCTGCATTGTAACATGCTCATTAGCTGCACAGTAATCCTTATTGGCAATCTGATAACCAGTTGGACGTGGTTTGAGTATATATGTCCCTTGCTCGCCTTCTCGTGTATATCTCAGTTGTTTGTTCTCGCCTATTATGACCGAAAACTTTGGCTGGGCGCCTGAAAGCGATATTCTACCGATATTTCTTATCGAATCCGCAGAGCCTCCATCTTCAGGGCTTGCGCCAGGAAAAATGTGAGAGACTTTGTTTCCGTCAAAAAGCGATTTGACCGCAGCCGGACAATAAGTACTGAACCCTTCCTTCAATGTGGACGGACATATATTCAAATTAATCATAGTTGAATCGGCTTGACTGTTATAGCACCTATAGTATCCACCTGACAGGTTGCCAGAAGAATTCCAAAATCGTCTTCCGGGTCAATCCGCAACAACACGGACTGAACATGACGGTTCTCTCCTTCAGAAAGCATGTTGGCAAAAACCGAAAAAAGATAGGGTGATTTATGCGGTTTCCTCTGAAGAGGAAGAGTAAGACTGACCGGATCCGCATCAGCTCTTCGCAGATATACACTATCATAAGAAAATGTGAAGGACTTGTCATCCTCTTCAGTAAGCAAGCCGCACTTTATTCCGTGCAAATAGATTTCACACTGTCTCATAACTGTACAATCAATTTAAGTCCTAGAACATTGCAAATAGCAAGATATGTAGAAATCTTAGGATCCCCCTGTCCACGCTCTGCAGCAACCACAGTATTGATACTGATTCCTGCTAAATCGGCGAGTTCCTTTTGAGTAATCTTAAGGGCCTTCCTGCGTTCTTTTATCTGTATTCCTAAAGTCTTCATATTCACAGCGGATTGGTAATTTCAAACAAAAGTAAAATTTTTATCTGAAAAATTCAAGAAATTCACAATACGCTGTGAAACATATCTACAAGTTCCAAATACTTTTGATTAAAGCAGCCCTTTTCAATATGTCAATCAAGTGCAACAAGTTTCCAATCATCTACAGTTGGATATTTCTTATCCGTCACCTCTGACCTGTTCTTCACCTGAATATCTATAGTCTTTCCGTCCGGATTTTCTATTGTAAAATCGTGGCTTATGAGCCCGATACTTGATGATGACGCAAGTTCTGTCCATGACGAGGCATCAGAGAATCTGTAATAAAGAGTCGTCTCGCATCCATTTGCAGAGTCCTTGCGATATGAAAATCTCAGCCTCTTCATTCCGTGCAGATTTATGCCCTTTATTGCCATCATGGAATTGATATTTGGAAATCTCACATAAGCACCTGACGTTGTTTGAGAAGTGTATGTGGCAGTCTGAATTGAAGCATTATTACCCACGCCATAACTATAATTGTTCTTGTCATCAGGATAAAAGGTTGTCAAACCTGATTTATCATATTTTGGGATATTATTAGTTCCAATCGCATTGGTTCCAAAATTCTCCGCAAACAGTACTTTCTCCGGTTTGCTGTAAGAAATCGTTGCAGTATTATACGAGCCTGCCGTAAAACGTATTTCCTTTGACATAGTTTTCTCAAGAATGCACGTTCCGGCAGAACCGGTAATTTCAAGTTTCATTTTACCTCCGGCAGGAATAGTAAAAGGTGCCACAATCATATATAAGTCAACACTTTCTCCATCAGCTACAGTTTGAGTGATGGCTGACCACTCCGGAGTTGTCTCGTCGCCCTTGTTTTCCACCACGTTCAAGGCGCAAGTATAAGCTTTTGCCGAGCCCATCTTTGTAGCATCCAAACGAGGCATATCAGAATTGCCGAGCCCCCAGTCCATCGTAAACGATCCTGTTATATACGAACCACCAGACAAGGCATCAAGAGTCAGGGAAGTAATCGCAACAGAAGAACCGGTATTGTTCACCACCGTAAACTTCAACACAGTACAGACATGATACAGTTTCAGCTCCGGTGCAGTTCCCGACGGGACAGCCAATGCCTTGCCGGCCACAATGTCGGACTCGGAAAGATGCGCAGTTGAGCCGTATCCCATCTGTCTCGGTGTACGGTTGACAGTATATCCTTTTGTCCCGGAGGGATTGGCGCCATATTGCATCCAAGGGCTACAAGCATACCAATCATACGAGTCTTTGCCGCTTATGAGCTTTTTAGTCGATTCTGAAGCATCTTTGACAAAACCACCCCTAGCCGGATCCGAGACCACAAAACGGCAGTTGTCAGACCAAGTATTCTCACCGGCACCCCTATTGAATACAGACATAAGATCAGATTCACTCCACGAAACTGTCCAATCATCATTCAGAATTGTTTTAGTTGTAGCCCCTGACTGAACAACATCTGCTGAAAAGCCTTCTGTAACCTCCGCAAACAATCCGAATTCCTCGCCAGAATCTGACGAAGATGGTTTGTCTGCCGGAATATTAGGGTCCAAAGACTGCGTGCAGGAACAAATACAAATAATAGCAGCAAAGCCTGCAAAAATTCCAACAATCTTATTTCTCATAACGTCATTGTATTAATAATTCCACCAGTCTTCATTTCCACTTTCCCATTTATAAGGGCTGTTTGTCTTGACTTCGCTATTTGCGAATCCTTTTTCAGGGACAAAACAAATTGTCTCAGTAAGCTCAGGAGCGACATAGCTCCGCTTTTGATTTTTTTTGTTCATAGTTTCAGTGTTTTTATATAGTTACATTATTTTGAATTTCACCTCTTTCAAATGCTCACTGTCATTTCCGACCATCAAACTATACGTTCCACGCTCGACTCCCCAGGTCATGTCCTTCCGGCAGAACGCAAGATCCTTGACAGGTATTTCGTATTCGACAACACATTTTTTCCCTGCGTCAAGAGTCACCCGGACAAAACCCTTAAGTTCTTTGATCGGACGTGTTACGGAAGCCGATTTCTTGCTAACATAGAATTGAAGGACTTCAGTGCCTTGCATTTTACCGACATTACCAAGTTCTACACTAACTTTAAGAATACCGTCCAAATTCACTTCAGTTGATTCAAGTTGAGGGGAACCGATTTCAAACTTCGTATAAGTCAATCCGAAGCCGAAAGGAAATTGCGGAGTCGGAGGCACATCAAGATAGGAAGATGTATGTCCCATTACCGACTGTGGCTTTTCGCGAGGTACTCGAGACAGGTCGCCTTCGGTTCCTTTTGCAATATGACTGGTGTGCTTGTGATTATAATACATCGGTATCTGACCTTCATTGCGAGGGAATGTCACTGGCAATTTGGCACTTGGACATGCGCGTCCCCAAAGCAAGTTGACAATGGCCGGCCCTCCCATAGTCCCGGGATGCCACATATAGAGAAGTGAAGAGGACAGACTTGTCGCCTCATCCATGACAAGCGGACGCCCGGCCATGACTACAGTCACCAACGGTGTTCCACTCTCCGCTATCTTTCTAAGAAGTTCAGTCTGATGCCCTTGGAGATGCAACGATGACAATGAATGGGCCTCTCCTGACATCATCTGTTCCTCACCGACAAATGCAATCACTACGTCCGCATTTTTCGCAGTTTTACGAAGACGCTTGAAATCCGTAATATTCTCATCGCGAGGATAGTCAAGTACAGGAATGTAATCGAGACGGATATTCTCAGGAAGCATTTCGCGCATTGCGGCAAGAGGTGTTACTGTGCACGACTTGTCTCCATCCAAGGACCATGTTCCCAGCTGGTCATATGGAGCATCTGCCATCGGCCCCGTCACGACAATATGTCTCACATCATTTCCCAAAGGCAACAGTCCATCATTTTTCAAAAGCACAGTTGACTCTTCAGCAAGAGCACAAGCCACATCTTTCACATCTGAGGAATAAATGGCTGTTTTCTCCACCTTACGGCTATATGGCTCATCAAAGAGTCCCAGACGAAACTTCAACTTCAAGACACGACGAACCGCGTCATCCAAAACGGACACTTGAAGTTCTCCATCGTCAATAAGATTCTTTATATTCCGCAGATAAGAATAAGACATCATATCCATATCACAACCAGCAACAATGCATGTCTTTGCCGCTTCTCGCTTACTGGCCGCTGCCCCATGGGGGACAAGTCCTCCAACAGAGCCCCAATCAGAGACGACCATACCGTCAAATCCCCATTCAGCACGAAGCACATCATTCAGCAGCCAGCTATTTCCTGTAGCAGGCTCGCCGTCATTATCATTGAACGAAGACATGAAAGACGCGATTCCTGCTTCAACACATGCTTTAAAAGGAGGAAAATACGTATCATATAAGGCCCGACGCGGAATGTATGTCGTGTTATAATCACGGCCCCCTTCTGCTGCACCATATCCAATGAAATGTTTTGCACAAGCGGCCATTGATTTCGAGTCTGAAAGAGACTTTCCCTGATAGCCGTCCACAACAGCCACTGCCATCTTTGAAGAAAGGTAAGGATCTTCTCCAAAACTTTCCGCAATGCGTCCCCAACGCGGATCTCTGGCGATATCCATCATTGGAGCAAATGCCCAACGGATACCACATTCGGTTGCCTCCAGAGCAGTATTCCTTGCCGCTTTCGAAACGAGATCCGGATCAAACGATGCAGCTTGTCCCAAAGGAATAGGCAGCACTGTCTTGAACCCGTGAACAATATCACGCGCAAATATTATAGGAATTCCGGACGGGCTTTCTTCGATTGCAATTTTCTGCAATGAATCCACTATTGTTCTATCAGTAATATTCATAATAGAGGAAACCTCTCCACGCCTTATGGATTCTGACAGTTTTGTCAAATCCGTCCTCCCGTCCAGTTGATTGAGCTGTCCTATTTTTTCTTCAATGCTCATATGCGACAGAATCTGCTCAATCTTTGAATCATCATCATTTTTCCGAGTAGGACTTAAGCAGGATGAAGATATAACATCTGACGCACCGGCATCAAAACCACTAAAAATAAAAAAAGAAGCAATAAGTAATTCAACCACTCTCATAATCATTTCATTTTAACAAAAAGTACAGCATCTGCACGCAACAGCCCGTCAGAGTCCTTGCCCGTAATAGAAACCTCAACCTCTTCTCCTGAACTGAACTCATATTTGCCGATTTCAGCCCACGTCGTCGAAGTTTGTCCTGAGATGTTCATTTCCGAACGCTTCAACTTAACGTGGTGAACCGCTCCCGAGAATTCAATGTCAACAGACAATACTGAGGAATACTTCCTGCCGACCGGCTGGTAGGTATAGATTGAATACAATCCATCTGACGGAATGACTGCCGTGTAACGCACACTTCCCGCATCTTCTCCTTTATCAGACTCATAATAAGACAGCCCATATCCTCCTGCATTTTCGCGGTGTATCCAAGCAGCAGACGCAATAACTCCGGAATCCGAATCATCTATAAGCAAATCCGGCTGCGAACCGTCCATATACGGATTTTCATCAATCAAGACATTTATGGCCCGGCTGTCCACATCCTGAACATCACAGTTCTCTTTGTGGACAGCCTCCGCACAAGAGAGAGCGGCTACTTGGCCTAGCACCATAAAGACAGGTTCCATTCTAATTGATCCATAGGCGATATGGCTGGCAGACAGACAAACCGGCACAAGCAGATTAGCACATTCTGAACGGTGCGGAGTCAATGAACGGTAAGATATCGGATATGGCAATCCTCCACCAACTTCGACATTTCCTTCATTCTTGACCATTGCTGAACCATTTTTATGAATGACAATTCTCTGACAATTGTGTGAGTCCATCTGATATGCAGCCATAGCCACACCATCAAACGGCACGGCACGTCCCTCACAATCAGCCTGAGTCGCCACATATTCTCCAATCATTCTACGGCTTTCGCGAATATAAAGTTGTGGAGTCCAATGCCCTGTTCTCACATACTCATCTTTAGGATATCCCCAAAGCTGCATCTTTGCTCTCAACAGCGCAGGAACTCGTGAATCATGACCGAAAAAATACAGCAAACCTTTTGTATAAGAGGTGTGTGCTTCAATTATCGAATCTCTCAGTTCATAACTTGCTTCAGGATAAAGATGATTCATCCCTATCATGTCTGTTGAAAAACCACCTCTGTTGTTGATATCCGTTTTGCCTCCCGGCATACGGCTCCAGATGAACCAGTCGTTAAGCGACAATTTATCCGGACACGCGGCCATCAGACGCAGAAGAAGTTCGTAACGGGTAGAGTCATAGTCTGCGGGACGGCCGATCGGAATCATATTGTCCCGTCTGTCTGTAAGACATATACGATAGTTATATGCCTGAACCTTACTGTCACCAGTTCCATTCTGCTTCAAGGTCTCATCAGATATACCCCAAAGCAGACCGCTTTCGGGTTTTCCCGGTTCCCTATAGGGGTCTATACCATCAGGAAACTGATGTCGGGTCATAAGCTCCACTCCATTGAGAGTCTCTCCGTAAGATTCATTAGCTTCGCGCCCGACCGTATAACTGACACCTGAACGCGCCATCAAGTCCCCTTCGTAGGAGCAATCTATGAAATATCGCGCAAACACTTCCCGTGTCTTGTGAGGCGATGATGACTGCTCGACAATAATTGATGATATTCTTTCATTTAGCATTGACGAAGATAAAATACGATGTCCTGTCAATACAGATATATTCTTCTCTGAAAGATAGTCCCGCATTATGCTGTCTGCTACTGAAGGTTCGAAAATCCACTGTTCCAGAGCCCCGTAGTGCTTACCAATCTTACGATAGAACTGCTTCGCCAAGCCTTTTACAACTTGTTTATTGCCAATATCAGTATATCCGAGTCCTCCTGTAGTCATCCCGCCGATATGTTCAGTCGGCTCCACCAGCACCACTTTCAATCCGCTTTTGGCTGCAGTATATGCGGCAATGACTCCTGAGGACGTACCACCATAGACACAGACGTCATACTCCTTTTCTCGACAAGAGCATAGAAGAATAACGCTCAAAAATATCAGAACTGCTTTTCTCATTTCTATTCTCCTTTAAGACTGATGTTATCGAATCTGAGATGAGCGGCACCGGCATTTTCTGTAAATTTCAGACTAATGCTTTCCGTTCCTTCCGGCACCGTAAAATCAACGCGCTGTTCATCAGTGACAGAAGATTTGCATATCTCAGCCCATTTTTCTCCGTCAGACGACCATTCGACTTTTACAGCCCCTCCGCACTGGAGATAAGAGAGTGTGAGAGAAGTACAACCATGAAGTTTGATTCCGGATACGGCAATCCAGCCTTTCTTGGCTTTTCTTGCCCAGACATATGTGCCTGAAATAAGTTTCATCGCAGAATAATTATACTTCGTCAGACAAACTTCAGCACCATCTGAACTATAGTTGACAGATGTTTTGTCGCCATCGAACACTGTAAGTCCCGCTTTTACGCCTTCCGTAACCTCAGGGTCGGCTCCGCTGTAACGAGCGATGTTCCCAGGAACAAATTCGCTTGCAGACGTTCCTGTAATTCCCCCGACAGAAGTATCAAATTCACTTGTATTGGAAATCCTCATCTGAGTATCAAACACCTCCGTATAGAGCACTTTCGGCTGTCCTTTTCGCACAGACAACTGATATTCGGCGGTTCCGAAATTACCTTTGGAATCGGTTCCTTCAAAAGTAAATTTCACGACTGAACCACCATCAGATTTAGGCAGAAGATATGAAAAATGGTAGATATCAGCCTTTGGCTCATGGAAATTCCCAGTTTTGGTAAGTTCCGCAAGCTCAATTCCGTTTTTAAGTGTTCTGATTTTCGCTAAAGGATAACCTGTTGCAACAATGACGTCAAATTCTATTTTATCTCCAATAACAGCTTCACTCTCAAGCAAATCCGGCAATGTAACAGTAACTGTTTCGGAAATGGAACGAACGTACACAGGATAATCCACGGATGATTTAATGCCATCAGTTCCTTCGGCAACAAAAACAAAATCTATAGTCTGTCCAACTTGTTCAGACATAAAAGAATAATTGAAATTGTAGTCCGTCATGTCCGGACCATCTTCATACTCAACCAAAGAACCCTCCACAAGAGAGCCATCAACATAAGTTCCTACACTTTTCAGTCCTTCAGGATATGATACAGCAAAATGATAACGCACATTATCATCAGGATATGCTACGATCGGAGCTTTTCCGACAAGTTCAAATGCAGGTTTTTCAGTTGGCTTCTGCTGAGAAGATGTCTCTTTCCCGCAAGAAAAGAGGGAACAGACTAGTGACAGACCTAATATATATTTAAAAAAATTGTTTTTCATACCAGCATTGTTATCTTATTTTACGCAGAATGGGATGACAGCCAAGGCAACCTTATGGTTGGAATCAGTAACAAAAACACATAGTCGATAATTACCCGCAGAAGAAGGAGCATTGAAAGTCACAGATGCCAAACTATTGTCTTGAAAAAGTCCGGGAAGACCATCAGGAAGACTGCCGTCTGTAGATGACGTTCCCTCTTGATATATCAGCCAATTGTATTTAAGCTCTGCCCCGCAAGGAGATGAAGCCTCGACAGATGCCTGGTTTTCAGAGCCTATCGCAACAACAGGACTCTCATCAGCCTTTTTCCCGTTAAGCAACATGCAACTTCTGTCAGCAATTACAGGTGCCCGCATTTCCGGATAGTTTCCAGTCCAATAATACTGCAGTTCATCGACAGCAGGAAACGAGTTGCCATTCTTGTCAAACAAACCATACCAGGTGAGCACATCTCCGTGGTTCTGATATCCCCACACAAAAGCAAAAGAACCGACACAGCCCTTGTCTATGTTTGCGAGCACCGCCTTTTCGTAGATTTCTTTATAGCTTGCAGCCTTTTCGGTACTGGTTTCCTCTATAAGAGTACCGAAGGATGTCTTCGGGACATTCATCCAAGTTCCCTTTTGCCCGAACTCAGTAATCATCCAAGGCTTTGTCCACCCTGCCGAAGCAAGATTAGACTCTATGTTCAACGGATTAGGATAGTATGAGTTCACGCACAGAAAATCAAGTTCGGGAGCCATCGAGACGATGAGCGAAACATTATTCACATTGGCTCCTGCAAGAGCCGTAGTAACAGGATGCTTCGGATCTTCTTCATGAATCATAGCGGCGATGTCGTTAATCGCAGTCCAGAGTTTCGTGTTTTTATACATTGACTCCGCTTCGTTTCCTATACTCCAGCACATCACGGCAGGATGATTTCTGAAACGTCGCACCAAAGTACGACAGCGCTCAAGCTGCGCAGTGACTTTTTCCTCGTTGTCGTAGTCGAATCCATCTCGTTCGCGCCCTATTGAGAGGCCCATATTCACATATAATCCATTCCTATATGCCTCTCCAAGAATTGACGGAGTGGTTTCCTCAGAAGTACTGTAGGTCCTGAAAGCATTCCCTCCATATTCGCGCACACGTTTATAATATCTGTTGGCAGCAGCACCCTTTACGAAAAACTCCTGCGAGTTTTTATACATTTTCCAAACGCCGTCATTTTGTTTAAATTCAAAAACAGTGGCATCATTCACTTCAGAACCAGGAGGAATAATGGTGGTACGCGCCTTTCCGCAGGAAACGATGCACAAGAGAACCGCCAGCGGAATCATAAAAGTTTTGAAAATCGTATTCATTGTATCTTTATTCTTATTTTCCATATTCTAAAATCTGTCCGTTCTCCAGAAGAGATTCACGCAGTTTTTCATAAGGAATTTCCTGCGGAATGCAGCGCTCGCGGAGCGAAAGCACTGCTGCAATTGCAGCCGATTGGCCTAAAACCATATAGACAGGTTCCATCCTCAGTGAAGAATAAGCCACATGAGATGCTGACATACAGACAGGTACAAGAAGATTGGAGCATTCGTCCTCTTTAGGAAGGATTGCTCCATAAGGCACAGGATAAGGCTTGGTCCCTACAAACATTCCGCCTTCAATTCTGACCCCATCCGTAGTAGCCAGATAATTTACAAAGTGACAATCCAGAGCATACGAGCCTAGTCCTATCGCAGATGCTGCGGCCTCACTACGAGCACCTTGGACATCCTGCTGTGTCATAACATATTTCCCGACAATTCTGCGACATTCCCTCACATAAAGTTGATATGGAAAATTTCCGTTGTCGGTAAATTCATCAGCAGCCCATCCCCATCGGTTCATCTCATTTCTCATTACTTCCGGAACACGAGGGTCATGCCCCAGAAACCAAAGCAAGCTTTCTGCATAACGTCTGTGTTCGAGCGCAATACTGTCCCTCTGAGCCCAATTTCCGAAAGGATAATTCTGACTTGCTCCTATATAGTCAAGATGATTGGTATCTGTTTTCCTGTTCGGCATCGGAGTAAAAGTGATGATGTCTTTGAGTTCTTTTTTCTCCCCGGACAATATACGGCGCAGCAGAAGTTCGTGATCTTCAGCCTTATAATTTACAGGTTTCGAGAATGGAATCATATTTTCAGGGTCGTCTGTCAGGCACACACGATAACAATAAGCCTGTGTACGCGTGTCAGCAGAGCCGAATGAGCCGTATCCCTGTTCGGGCAAAACTCCCGAGACAAGAGAGCCGTCAGCCTTGAATGGAGAAACTGATAGCAATTGGTGAGAACGTATCCCGGCAAGACTCTCCCCATATTTATCCGTTCCCTCACGTCCAATAACACAATTTACACCGGCAAATGCAGCAAGATCACCCTCGTATGAGGCATCAATAAAAACTGTTGCCTTTACAGACAAAAGGTCGGAGAACTTGAGCGAAGATATGCGCGCACCTCGTTTTATCACGGATGAAGGGCTGTCAATACGCTGTTTATAGATGACACGCACCCCAGCGTCAGTCAGCATACGCCTCATAATCTCTTCACCTACACTGGATTCATATACCCACTGCATTTTCCTTTCGTCATTCTTTCCTGAGAAAGTTCGTTTTTTCGTAGATTCCATAAACTCATCACGCGTCTGATTGCGCCACGCGGATTCGTTCATATAATGAAAATATATTTCGCGATAGAATTCTTCGGCTAGCCCGCCTACGGCCAGATGCTTATTTATATCTGTTGCCGTTAATCCGGATGTTGCCATTCCGCCTACGTGCGCGTTTTCAGAAACAAGAATGACTTTACAACCCATTCTTGACGACTGAATTGCCGCCATTACCCCGCCGGCAGTTCCGCCATATACGCAGACATCACATTTTTCAGTCTTCGCAAGGCACGACAATGACACCAAGACCGATGAAAGTATAAATAACAATTTTCGCATATTCAATATAAGGTTTTCAATTGATTAATATCCTGGATTCTGCGGGAAATTTTCCGCGCCCATATTTATGATTTCAGATTCAGGTATCGGCCAACGGACGAACTGAGGATTAGCCGGAAGATTCGTCCTGCCTTTTAGTGAAGCGGCATAAATTGGATTGCCAGCATATAACGAAACCTGCTCAATCAGAATTCCCAACCTCTTAAGGAAGAACCACCTGTCATTTTCGAAAGCCAACTCTCTTGCTTCCTCGTCTATGATGTCCTGCATAGACAGAGTCCCTTTAAATTCGTCATTTCCAGCACGCTGCCACGTCTTATTGAAATAGTATTTCGCCTTGGTCTGATCATTGAGACGTAATGCAGCCTCGGCTCCAACTATATAGCTGTCTGCCAAACGATAGAGAATTACGTCTTTGAAACCACGTTTCTCTGCAGGAGCTTTAGTCCAGACATCGCCCCATTTTGTACATCCAGGCATCGTATAACGCGGGTCACCACTGCCTCCAGTGTGTGCAGGCAGATATTCTCCAGGTTTAACTTTGATACTATTGTATGTAACCTCAACATTGCGGGTATTGCGATAACGATGTATATACCAATCTGTATAACGCTTGTCCTTCAAAGGATTGTAGAGCGAGAGCAGATATGGATTCGGAAGAATTCGTCCGAAGGTATATCCCCAGTTCTCGGCAGAGCAGGAGACATCATCGCCACCACCCAAAGCAGTCCTGTATTGGGCAATGAAGAGAGCACAAAACTGATTGCCCTTGGGATTTGCTGCTGAAAAATTACCTCCCGGCTGGTCGCTCCACTGCTGAGTCATAAGCGACTCCGAATGATTCAGATCCGCCGCATTGAAAACTGCTGAAGGCTCACTTAAAAGACTGAATTGTCCAGATTCTTCAATAGCGTCAATCTGGTCAAGCGCCGTCTTATAATCTTTTTTGCAAAGCGCGACCTTAGCAAGAATATGCCTTGCCACCGCTTGATTAAAACGTCCAGGCTCGTATGACTTCCACGGAAGGTTATCTGCCGCATATTCCAAATCGCTATACAGCAGGTCATAAACCTCAGCGGCTGTTGCAGCGTGATACTCTCGAGCCTTATTGACATTTTCCGCCGTAACCGGTTCAGTATTCAGCCAAATTCTGTCATAAATTCTGAAAAGACGAAAATAAGACTGTGCCCGGAAACAACGGGCTTCCGCTATTGCACATTTCAAATCATCACTTTCTTCCATCTGTTCTCCATACCAGATGATTTCGTTACAACGTCCTATAATCTGATAAAGAGTCTTCCATAAAATGCCTACTTGAGCAGCAGAAGGTTTAAGATATGCCGGATCATAAATCCCATAGAAATTACCTGTACCACCGCAAGTTGCCACGATGTCTGTACCTCTTTCAAGAGCCCACCAAGTCGGACTTTCATTTCCGTTATTATCATTGAACAGATTGCGTTGGAGCGCATAAAGAGCATTGACAGACAGTTTCAATCCTTCTGTCGAAGAATAAATGTAATCGACTGAATATTGGGTCTTGTTCTCCTCTTTAAGAAATTTCGTACAAGAACAGAATATTCCGCCATATATCATAATGCAGCATATCACTTTTTGAATAGTGAACACCAATTTGAAAATTCCTTTCATATCTGATTTCATTTAGAATGTGACATTAAGCCCTAAAAGAAAGACTCTTGGTTCCGGATATGCGCCTGTATCACCTTCTGGACCATACCCGAGCACATCAGTTCGCGTCCAAAGATTTGTAAAAGTCATATAGAGACGAAGATTCTGCATATATGCTTTTTCTATGATGCTCTTCGGAAAGTTATAGCCTATCTGCAAATTACGGAGCCTTATGTAGCTTGCGTCCTGATACCCGAGAGCTGAGATGTATGCCGGAGGTTGTGTCATATTAGGAGCCGGCGCCTCGTTTGACGGATTGTTCACCGTCCAGTAATTGCGCCTGAGACCGTTACGTTTGCCGGTCATGTCGCCTCCAGTCTCGAATGAAGTGAGGTATTTGTTATAAAGTGTACCGCCGACAGAAGCATATATCTCGGCAGACAAATCTATTCCCTTCCATGATAAGGAAGTTGACAATGAACCTATCCAATCAGGATCGCGATTCATTACCACACGGTCATCCGCGTCAATTTTCCCGTCATTATTGGCATCTCGAATCCTTATATCCCCAGGATTCGCCTCCGGCATACAAGAAGACGAAATGTCATCACCAATTTGCCAGATTCCATCAAATGCATAATCGTAATACACGTTCATAGGCTGCCCTATAAACCATTTGTTATTCACATCATTGGCCGGCTTGCCGAAATTATCGAGACTTCCGTCAATACGTTTGATTTTATTCTTGTTCTTTGCATAAGTCAAATTGACTCCCCACTCGAATCCGTTCAGGCTCACAGGAACTGTGTTGAGCGTAATTTCCACTCCCCTGTTCTGCACAGCACCCATATTCACGAGCTGATTCACATAACCGAGAGATTGGCTAAGAGATCTGTAAACAAGAAGATCTGTAGTCTGAGTGTCATACAGTTCTACTGTTCCTCCCAATCGTCCTCCCCAGAAACCGAAATCCAAACCGACATTGGTAGAAGAAGATGTCTCCCATTTGAGTTTCGGATTCTGCAGCGTACTGCCGGGAAGATAACCCGCCACAGTCCCGTTAAACTCTGTAAGATATTTGTCTGCCAGTCCAAGAGTCGTATAAGGAGACACCCCCTGGTTTCCGACTTGTCCCCAACTCAACCGGAATTTCAAGTTGGAAATCCAGCTTACATCTTTTAGCCACCTTTCCTGGCTGATTCTCCAAGCGAATGAAGCAGATGGAAATACTCCGAACTTATGATCTGCGCCGAAAACAGAAGAGCCGTCTGAACGCAAGGCAGCCGTGAACAGATAACGGTCATTCCAGTTATAGCGGATTCTCCCCAAGAAAGAAACCATCCTGCGCTCAGACAGGCTGTAAGATGGAATGCCATAGTTCTGAGCAGATCCTATTGCATTATAATACAGGTCATCATTTGCAAAATCCGATCCGTTTATGCCCATACTCTTCCAGGTGATTATGTTCACACTCTGCATAAGGGTAGCATCAAGACGATGACCACCGCCAAACTTACCGCTGTAATTGAGGATATTCTCGACAAGATAATCATAATTCGAACTTCTGGTCACCGAAGCCCGTCCTTTCTGACCTGCCGACACTGAAGAAGTATGCTTTAGACCAAGATATGAATCCGACTCCACGTTCCGCGAGTTCATACTCGCATTGATTTTCCACGACAACCCTTTTACGATCTTCCACTCCGCAAACAAGTTATAGAGTTGGCGAGCAGTCAATACACGGTATTTTGAATTGTTTATATTCCATAAAGGATTATAATGAGACTCGCCGGCTTCAGTCACATCCTTACGTAAAGTCGTTCCGTCATCCTCATAGACTTTTGCAAGAGGCGGCATTGTAATAAAAGTATTGAATGTACCGTCCGATGTTTGTTTCCATGCGTGCGAATAACTGATATTCGCTCCGACACTTAACGTCTTGGTTAATTTATGGTCTATATTGAGACGGACAGAAACCTTCTGAAAGCCTGAATTAATGACCATACCATCCTGAAAGTATCCTCCTATTCCCAAGGCTAATTTTGTCTTCTCGTTGCCAGATTGGACAAGAACATCATGTTTATGTTGGACAGCCTTGTGTATCATCAGTTTCTCCCAGTCAACATATTCCCCTGAATTCTTGACATCTCCCATCAGTCCAGGGAAACAACTTGCCTCATCGTAAGAGCCATATGCCTGTATATAAGCTTCTTTTCTATAAGCTGCCCACTCTTCTCCATTATAAAATTCACAGTTGCGGCTTATATCCTGAACTGAAGCATATCCATTGTAGCTGACCTTCAAGCGGTCTGATGTTCCACGCTTGGTAGTAACCAAAATGACTCCGTTCGCTGCCCTTGCGCCATAGATTGATTGGGAAGACGCATCCTTGAGAATTTCCATACTCTCTATATCAGACGAGTTGATGTCGTCAATTCCACTCATCGGAACACCATCAACAATGTAGAGAGGCGAATTGTCCCCCGAGAGAGAGCGTCTGCCTCGTATCAAGACAGAAGACGAGCCACCAGGCTCCGCACTGTTCATCTTGACCTGCACTCCGGCTGCGGCACCACGAAGCATCTCACCAACACTTACCGTAGGAGTGCGGTTCAAAACATCAGCTTTGACAGATGCTATTGCACCGGTCACATCACTTCTTTTCTGCGAACCGTAACCGACAACCACCAATTCATCCAACTTTTGGAAGTCTTCTTTCAAGACAAATGTCTGAGCTTTAGGTGAAGACTGTGCTGTGAACTTCAACTCGGAATAGCCGAGACAGGAAATGCTGACAGCCTCACCATCCTCGACCTCAAGTTCAAAGTTGCCGTCAGCGTCGGCAACCGCGGCTTTTGAATGGTCTTTCAATGAAACCGCTACCGCTCCGATTACCGGATCCCCTTTTTCATCAACAACACGACCGACCACCACGCGGTTTTCTTCAATTACGCTCTTGGCCTGAAGTTTCTTTTCCGGCGCCGGTGAAAGCACTATGTTCTTACCCATCAGCGACCATTGCACGCAACAGTCCGCGAAGACAGCATCCAGTGCCTGCTTAAGGGTTACGTTTCTAAGACTGACCGTCACTGTAGTAGAAGGTTCAAGCACATCATCACTGTAAAAAAACGTGCAACCACTCTGTTTCTCAATCTGCCCCAACACAACACCTATCGGCGTTCTGTCCGCATTGATTGTGACTCCCGCGTTTTGAGCAAACCCTGCCAACGGGAAGATTAGAAAGAAAATGCCAAACAGCATTTTTCGCAATTGTATCATACCAATATCTGTTAGTGTAATAATTACGTTGTTTGTTATTTAGAATTATTGACAATACACCTCAATACGCTCCCGACCATTCACAGCGTCACCTTCAGAACTCTTCCGCACAAATCTCATTCTGGCAGAACGGCTAAAATGCTCGAGTACGACATCAAGCCGCTGGTCTATAAACTGACCGGTAAAACGATGTCCGTAAACTTTTTCGCTCTTTATATCGAATAACACGTTATAACGGTTTTCAACCATGCGGAGAGCTTCAGCAGCAGTTGTATGATTAAGATATATTTTCCCATATCGCCATGATGAGGCCACATTCGGATCCACTGCCGTCAATGTCACAGTCTTAGCCTCTGAATTCATCACAGCACATTGTCCAGGATATATCTTCACTATCTGCGACATTTCAGAGGCATCTTCATAATGCATGTTTATCGCACCATTCACCAGAGTAGTCCGAGAAGACCTGCCAGGAACATCATAAGCATCCACATTGAATTCTGTTCCAACTACTTCGATAGTCATATCGGAAGTTTTAACGTGAAATTTTCTGCTTTTATCCTTGGTCACCTTAAAATAAGCCTCTCCTGTCAGTTCCACATCTCTGGTGTCGAAGAATCTTGACGGATAACGTAATGTTGAACCGGAATTCAGCCAGACCTTGGAACTGTCCGGCAAGGTCAAGCCCGCTATCATTCCTGAAGTAGCTCTAACTTCAATGTAAGAAGGGATTTCTTCTCTATCTCTAAAAAGAGCAACTGCACTCCACGCAGAAAACAGAGCAAACGGAATGCTGAGTACAGCTGCCACCTTATATGTTATCGAGAGGAATTTGCGCCTACTTTCCAATGCAATACGCTTATGAACCTTAGACAATGCCTTCTCCGAATCCATTTTCTTCGAGTTGCCGACAACGTCAATCAAAAAATCCAAAACATCATTTTCTCTATCCATATAACAGTTTTTTATCAATGATAAAACAGCTCCGTATTGTCGTCAATATACTTCAATACTTACATAAGACTATTCAAAAACAAATTGTTCTAAAAAAATTTTTCTCTATATGATATTTGATTCCTACTACTTATTTTTGTCGGCAAATACACTAAAAATGTCAATGGGACACTACATTGACAACTGCTTATGGATGTGAATCTTACTGTACTTTTTGAAAAAATTAAAAATGGTGATAGGGCGGCATTTGACGCCTTGTTTCTTCGGTCATATCACATCCTCTGCAGTTTTGCCCTCAAGCTTATCGATGATAGTGACGAGGCTGAGAACATTGTGCAGGATGTAATGCTTTATCTATGGGAAAACAGACAGACGACCGATGTACATAGTGTCCGGTCATATCTCTTTACATCAGTACGGAATCGGTGCCTCACCGCATTGAACCACAAAATGATTCAGAAAAGAGTCCACGAAGACATACGGATAAGAATCAACACATACGCATCTGCCATTCAGGACATTGACTTGATAAATGAACTGGCACAACGACTTGAAGCGGCCCTGGCAGAAATGCCTTTTGAATATCGGGAGCCCTTCGAGATGAATAGGTTCCGGAACAAGAGTTACAAAGAAATCGCAGATATAATGAACATCTCGCCCAAAACTGTAGCATACCGCATATCACGAGTTTTGAGCGAGTTACGAATTCGTCTTCACGACTTTCTATAAGCAGAAAAGAGACATCCAAGTTATTTGTCACACAGGTAACGTAGCCAAGCCTTGAAGTCTTCCAACTCCTTTCTGTTCAAATGTTTATAAATCTGGTCACTGCCTGCTCTGCCATCGTGGCCGGATTTCTGCCCGACACGAAGAAAAAGCAATAAAAACAAAAGACGATGACCTACCTGATGATTTCTGAGATTGCCTCAGTTAATGAAGCATAGTCAATCATACCCGCAGGAAACAATTATCTATCCCATGCGTCGTCTTAACCAGTTACGCACTGGGATGTCGTATAATCTCAAGCAGATAAACGCCACTAAAACACAACTCGCATAGAGAACGAGAACAACTGACCAAGTCTCCATCAATGTGTATTGTTCCGTTTTTATAAGCCAAGAATAGAAAAGATACATAAAAGGATAATGGATGAGATACAGAGGATATGATATGTCACCGAGAAAACCGCAAACCTTGTCAGACACTCCATCAGATGCGCTTCCTGATGCGCCGAGCCATACAAGAATCGGAAAGACAATGACGATGCAGAATGACTCGAAAGCCCCGTTTAAGGTCAATGCCAAAGTATCATTGACCTGAAAAGTTTGGGGCAGGTACGGAACGCAGAACAGGGCAAAAAGAACGGCTGAGCATAGCCAGAACGCGCCCCGGACGTTTATTGCACGGAAATTTCTTGCGACAAGCATACCGGCAGTGAACGGAAACAGCATCCGCAGCAGTCCTCCAAAGAAATTCATTGTATCAATGGTCCAGCCGACTCCTATACTTCCGTACCCGGAAACGTCCAAAACCGCGAAACTTGTATGAAGAATGCCAAGAACAATCACCAACCAAACCAATGCTGCTTTAGGCAATCTCCTGATTATCAATGCATATATAATATTGCCAATGTATTCAAAGAAAAGCGACCAGCTTGGCCCGTTCAGAGGGAACATTTCTCCATTGCCACGTACTTCATAGCAGCATCCTGGAGTGGCTGGAATCATGAACATGGCACACAGCATGGCCAACATTACAGCTGAAGTCGCAATATGAGTTCCATCCCATTGAACAGAGCCTTGGAGCATAAATGTAATGGCGCCGATGATGGCACCAATTATGACCATCGGGTGAAGCCTGATGATTCTGCGCTTAAAAAAGTCTTTGAGACTGAAGCCTTTAGTCCATCTGTCATCATATGCATACGAGATGACGAATCCCGACAGCATGAAGAAGAAATCCACTGCAAGATAGCCATGATTAATGCCTGTAATCATACCGCCGCCTGCGAATGAAAAACCTTCATGGACATGATACCAGACGACAAGTAAGGCGGCCACTCCTCTTAGTCCGTCAAGTAACTTATAATGTGGTTTGGATTTATTTGCCATACAGCATTGACACTATCTGCTCAAGATAATCTCTGTCAATTTCATCAGTCTCACCCGAAAGGACAGACTGGACCCGCGGAATCAGCGCCACATATTTATCAACCTTCGACATAATCATTTCATTTCCCGGAATGCGGACCACACTATAGGAATGGTCACCACGAAAGAAATGAGGTCGCTCACTGCCTGGCAGATTTCCACGCCAAAAAGTCCGAAACAGTGAGGCAGGATGATGATCAGAGGGATGAAAAACAGACCTTGCCTCGAAGCGGCAAGTATGTTGGCACGAATGGTCTTCCGGCAGGTCTGCATCATCATGTTGGACATCATCATAAAACTGCATACAGGAAACATGATCATCTGGTAACGCAATGCGGGAATACCGATGGCAATCACTTCAGGATCATTGCGGAACAACGCGACAGCATCCTTGCTGAAGATGATAAGGACCACGGCCCAGAACAAAAGGAACACCATGCCGATCTTCGTGCTGAACCAGAAGCCTTTCTTTACCCTATCGTAAAGTTTTGCACCATAACAGAAGCCGCACATCGGTTGATATCCTTGTCCGAGGCCAATGATCACGCTGAATATGAACATAGTGATGCGGTTTACGACACTCATGGCGGCAATGGCCGCATCGCCATAATTGCCGGCAACGCTGTTGAGGGCAATGTTGCTGATACTTGCAAGTCCCTGCCGGGAAAGGGATGGTGTGCCTCCTGCAATGATTTCCTTCACAAATCTGCTTTCGAAGGAGATTTTGCGGGGACTGTAACGAATCACACCTTCCTTTCTGCTCATCACGAGCAGGATCATGAATCCGCAAAACTGCCCTATGACTGAGGCCAATGCTGCCCCGCGAACGCCCATGGAGAAGCCGAAGATGAAGAGAGGGTCAAGCAGACAATTGATGATGGAACCGATGACTACTCCATATACGGAATACTTGGCGAACCCCTGGAATCGCATCTGATTGTTTATACAGAAAGTTCCCATAATAAACGGCGTGCCCAGAAGACTGATGCCAAGATACTGACATGTATATGGAAGAATGGTGGGTGTACTGCCAAGCAGGATACTGACAGGTTCAAGAAAGAGCAAGCCTGTCAGCATGATCAGGATTGAGAATGCCAATGTGTAAAAGAGACCCGTACTTGCCATCGTCTCTGCATCCTCTACCTTCTGGGCACCAAGCTGTCTGGAGATGTAGTTTCCGGAGCCGTTGCCGAAGAAGAACGAAAAAGCCTGAATGAAGAACATCACGCTGAACACGATGCCCACTGCCGCTGTTGACTGCGTGTCAATCTGTCCCACGAAAAAAGTGTCGACCAGGTTATATACGCTGGTCAACAACATTGATATGATAGTCGGTATCGCCATTTCGCCTATCACCCGATGGACAGGCGCATGGGTAAGAAACTGATAATTGTCGCTCATATTGGAATGAAGTCAATTCGGCCACAAAATGAGTCATGGTTTCTAACGGAACGACGGGCCCTACACCATCTTTACGGCATTGATGTTCCTGCCGGTTTGAGGTCCCTCACGCCTTGCTGAATAAAACCTGTCATCAATATAGGTGTCGATATCCGAGACCTGGATATTATCCGCCGTAACACCGCAGTCAACAAGCGAAATCCTCACACATTCCTTCAGGTCAATGTGATGTCCCCCCTCC
>OHUD01000196.1_pt1 | contig 33686 bp, 22 predicted proteins | sample 1579021 | NCBI WGS metagenome assembly OHUD01 (sample SAMEA3879597, study PRJEB24766) | human gut metagenome | biome: human-associated habitat; feature: feces | place: USA | collected 1985/1987
CCGAAACGGAAAACATTCTCAAATGCATTGACAATCAGGAGAACATTGTGCTTACGGCAAGACGGCGCATCGGCAAGACCGGACTGATCAATCATTGCTTCGACGTGGAGCGCATAAGGCAGAACTACTATGAAATTTCAATTGATATTCTGCATACGGCATCGCTCAAGGAATTTGTCCAGGAGCTTGGCAATGTCAGTTTTCGTGCCGTTGCCAGTCGGAGCGAAAGAATGATGAAATCGTTTGCTGCCGCATTGAGGTCTTTGTCGGCGAGTTTCGGGTATGATCCCGTGTTGGCGTCGCCGACATTTGACATTAAGCTTGGAGATATCGAGCGACCTCAATACACGCTTGATGAAATTTTCCAGTTTCTAGAAAATGCCGACAAGCCATGTATTGTTGCCATTGATGAGTTTCAGCAGATAATCAGGTATCCAGAAAAGAACGTGGAGGAGCTTCTGCGTGGAAAAATTCAGAAATTGACCAATACGCATTTCATATTCGCGGGTTCAGAAAGAAGAATAATGTCCGAAATGTTCTTTTCCGAGAAACGTCCGTTTTATCTTAGCGCCACATCTGTTGCACTTGATCCGATAGATAGGGATGTCTATCGGGAATTCGCAGAACTCCAATTCCGCAATGGTGGAAAGCAATTATCTCCAGATTCGTTTCTACACGTATATGACAAGTTTGAGGGTGTCACAATGCATATCCACAGGGTTCTGCATGATGCCTATGCCTATACTGGGCAAGGAGGATGTATCTCCGTTACCGATATCCTGTCCATCTGCAAGTCCTACATTCACGAGTACGGGTCGCGTCTGCGTGAATTGATGTCAAATGTTTCGGAGCAGCAGAAGGAAGTGCTTTATGCAATCGTAGAGGAAAAGGAGGCCACATCCATAACATCATCGGCATTTATAAAGCGTCACAGGCTCAGGTCCGCCAGTTCGATACAATCAGCCATGAAATATCTTTTGTCTGAAGACCTTGTGACCAAGACCGGAAACGTATACACCATCTCAGATCCTATGCTGCGCATCTGGATAGAGTCGGAGAAAATCTGTTAGCGGGTCCACTGGCGGTTGAAAATGACATGTGAACTGCTAAAGATTATCTTCCGCAGTAAATCATTGAAAAGAGGTGATTCAGAGGGGCGGGGTCGCCGGAGGAGAGGAGGGTGACAGCGGGGGCGCCGGCGTGGGCGGGATTGCCGGAGCGGGCTGTTGCGGAGTTTGGAAGAGGCTCGAAAGACCGCAGGAGCGCTTCGTCAGCCTTTTCGGGCGAAAGGAGACGCTCTTCGGACATGACGTGGACCAGCTGACGGGCTACGGCGGGAGCGGGGTCAATGAAACGGATACCCGGGCCTGCAACTCGCTGAAGGACAGGGAGGAGGAACGGGTAATGGGTACAGCCGAGGACAATGATGTCGGCACCGGCCTGGAGCAATGGACTCAGGCTGGCCCGGACGGTGGATTCGGCTTCTTTTCCGGAAAGGCATCCGGACTCTACCAGTTCGACAAAGCCCCGGCCTACATGCTCCACTACACGGACATTGTCATCAACACTGCCCTTGGTGTTCAGATATTTGGAGCCTTTCAACGTGCCGGCTGTGGCAAGGACGCCGATGGTGCCGGATTTCGTTCCGAGGGCGGCAGGCTTCACGGCCGGCTCCATGCCGATGAACCGGATATGGTCATGACGGCCTCCGGTCAAAGCCAGCACACGTTCACGAACCGCATCGGAAGCCGCATCAGAGTAATCAGAACGGAGTTTGGAAATAGCGGCCGCCGTGGCGGTATTGCATGCAACCACGATGATGTCGGCACCGCGACGGAGCAATTCTTCAGTTATTGCACACGCCCTGACCCGGATGAACTCCGGAGACTTCTCGCCGTAGGGACAATACGCATTGTCCGAATAATAAATATACTTTTCATCAGGAAGAAGACGGGTTATCTCCTTCAGGACTGACAACCCGCCTTCTCCAGAATCAAAAATTCCGATACAAGCCATTGACTAATAGCCGTTATAGTCGCGTGCCAACTGGCCGTACATCTGGCCGAGCACCTCAAGATAAGGAGAACCGCTTACAAGCGTGAGACGATATACGGTATCATCCACCCTGTAGTACTGGACGCCGCCGAGAGTGATTATGTCATAATCCTCAGGAAGATTCTGGACCAATGCCCCTGCAGGAGGAACGATAACCTGGTATTGTCCTCCGGCATTGACGATATAGAAAACGCCGTCCTGATAGAAATAGTTCCTGTCAGCGTATGCGTAGCTCTGCACCAGGCCCAGGCGGTTGGCGATCTCGTATGAAGAAAGCGCCGAGTTCGGATTCATTGCGATAGCGCGGTTCTGTGCCATGATGGTCGCATTATTCTGGGCGATGATCCTGTTCTGCTGGTCGATGTATCGGTTGTTCGCATCGATTGCACCGAACGTGCGGTAGACATTGGAATAATACGCGAAGTTCACGGTCGCGAACGAAATGTCCACCACTGAACGGGCGATGGTCACTCCGAACGGTGGACGGCAAACGATATAGTGGCCCCTGTAAGGTCTGTAATATACGTCATTGTAAATGTAATAGTCAATACCGAAGTATCTTACGACCTTGTATCTAGGAGGCAGAACCTCAACCCTGAAGCCGAAGTAGTGAGGGTGATGGTGATCGTAGAAATGGCCCGGACGGTCATAGTGCATGAAATCACGGTCACGCGGCGGGATTCTGTGGACATTATGGTCTTCAATCCTGAAATCCATGGAGTTGTCCATCTTGGAACCGCCTCTGTTGTTGTCAGGCTGGCGCATGTTTCCGGAAACGGAGCTGAGCCCAGTCCTGGTTACGTTCGAATTTCTCCTTACCACGCTGCTGCTCTGTGATGAAGGATTGTTGCGGACACTGTTGTCCACTCCGTCTACACGCGCAGTAAAGGTTTCCCTGCTGGAGGAAGAAGAATTGTTCTGGCGCACTGCTCCGCCGTTGCTGTTCTGACGGACAGAAGAGCTGCTGCCGGATGTGGCGGTACTGCCGGAAGATCTGTGTACGGAAGACGATGAGCCGCTCTGGCGATTCTGGGTAGAACTGCCGTTCTGACGAACCTGGGAGCTGGTTCCGCTCTGGCGGACCTGTGAAGATGAACCGCTCTGGCGGACCTGACCGCTGGAAGATCTCGTGCCGGACTGTGTAGAAGACGAGGTTCCGGAAGATCTGCGGACTGTCGTGCCCGATGTATTCTGACGGGTCTGCGAGGTACTGCCGCTCTGACGGGTCTGCGACGAAGTACTGCGCGACTGCGTGGATGAACTGCGCGTCTGGGATGTACTCCTGCTCTGTGAAGAAGTACTGCGAGACTGGGTGGACGTGCTGCGGTTCTGCGTAGACGTGCTTCGTGACTGTGTAGACGAGCCGCCTGAAGTAGTGCGGTTCTGCGTCGTAGTGGTAGTCCTGCGCACCTGTGCATCCGCATTGTCATAAGGAATAGTCAGCATTGAAAACGCTGCCAGCGAAGCCAATGCAAGATTTAGAATCTCTTTCATAACAGTGTCATTTGTAAAGGTGATATTTGCTGGAAAGCGTCCGGAAATCCTCCACATCCTTGTTCCAATAATCCACAATATCCGAGACCTCCAACCTCTTCGAAAACGTTTTTCTTACATAATCCGTACCACAGATTTTATCGAACATCGCTGTACGCCCCGCTGCCATCTTGAACGGATCCCTGCCAGGATAAAGCCGATGCAATGCCTGCATGACATAAAACTGTGTCAGCGATATGCATGCGGCAGAATAATCCGTAAAGAAATACTGCACGCCATGTATCAGTTTCCCCTGGCTGCTTCCCGCAATCGGCTTGTAATGGATGGTCCTGAACGCCGTCCCCGGAAGGCGATAGCTATCCAGTTCATCTTTAAGTGCATCAGCATCAATCCATTCCGCTGCAAAAGTCTCGAACGGCAATGTATATCCGATACCGATGTTCAGATACCCGTACAATTCCCCGGCAATACCGGCCGAAGGATAATTGACGGCGGACTGCGGGTAAGGGATGTTCGGCGACGGCAGCACCCAAGGCAATCCGGTATCGCCATAAAGCATGTCCCTGGTCCACCACTCCATCGGCACGACCGTCAACTTGCATTTCAGCGGCTCCTCGTTTCCACGCTGCCCGCAATTCAGCCCCTCCTCATTTATGAGAAGTGCCAGCTCCCCCACCGTCAATCCGTAAATATAAGGAATCTTGAATTCACTGACAAACGAGAAGAACCCGGGCTCCACGTTACAACCTTCGATTTTCTCGCCGCCGAGAGGATTCGGCCTGTCCAATACGACTACTTCAATGCCTTTCTTTGCGCAGGCGCGCATCACCAGTCCCAATGTGCTGATGAATGTATATGAACGTGTCCCGACATCCTGGATATCATAAACCATGACATCGATTCCGTCCAGCATCTCCTGGGACGGCTCCCTGAATTGTCCATAAATGGAATGGACCTTCAGGCCGGTCCTGGAGTCTCTGGTATCTGATACCTTATCTCCCGCATAAGCGTCTCCCCTCACCCCATGTTCCGGACCGAACAATGCCACAAGTTCCACGTTATCAGCATTATAGAGAATGTCAATGGTGGAGCGAAGCTTGCTGTCCACGCCGCTCGGATTGGTCACAAGACCGACTCGGCGCCCCTCGATTTCCCAGAAACCATGTTTTTCCAGCACTTCGATTCCAGTCATGACCTTGGGATTGCCGGCCATGGCGGAAACGCACGAAATGACAGCAAATGGAATCGCCAATATCTTATGTTTCAATGCATCCAGCATATCATCTAGTTTTCGATGGTCGCAATTTTTCCCGCAAACAGGATATCATTGTTCTCCGCATTGAAGATAGCGAAAACGAACGGTCTGTCCACATTCATAATGAATGGCCTCAGCTCTGACGGAAGTGAGTCTCACGCCTACGGATGTAACTGCCGCAGCCTCGGAACCTTCTTCATTGACCTCGATGAAACATTTCTGACGGACCTCATCCACTGCCACGCCCGCCTGCGTCATCGCACTGAAATCTGCAGCTCCCGAAAATGCCTTGTGCACGCCCATCGACTGGAGCAAGCTGTTCATTATCAATGTTGTATTGACCTTGAACTTAGGCATTGACAATGCGACGGTCTGCATGGTCGCGGCTTCCATGAAACTCCTGAACCTGTCAGCATTCACGTAAGAAAGGAAATCCTTCATGTCCACGCCCTCAGCCGGCAAGCAGACAACCATGTTCCAATTCCCTGATTTATAAGGAAGTACCACGAATTTGCAGCCACTGATTTCTCCGCAGAGGAACGATTTCCTGATATGCATGAAGTCGGTATTCTGCACTGCTGAAGGGCTGTGGAACACCGCCTTGAATGTGGAATTCTTGTCGAACTTATATTGCCACGGAGCCTTGAAATACAGGGCATTGAGAAGGAACATCATCATATCGGAGCCGATGTTGTCAATAATCTCAGGAATCTTTCCGGAAGTCTTGTCAGAGCACCATTTGTTGATTTCCTTGACGGTAGCCGGCACGGAAAAGTCCCTTTCGGCAATTTCAGCGGAGTATGCGTTCTTCAAAAGGCTTGCATATCCCGGCAGGACAGGAAATCCGCTTCTTATCCATACCGAATTGGCGCTGGAGATGATGCATCCGTCACCGCTTTCGAGGATATCGCCTGAGTATGAGGCATTTTTCAATGCGGAAACGAGCTCCGCCTTGGTATCGCCTGCTGCACCTTCGGCAAGCATTGACAATGCCATTCCTGCGCTGTAAGGTGACACGACGATGTTTTCAGCAGCATTGCCGCTTGCGGAAACGGCTTCATTGAACAGGGACAGGCCGAAGGCTAGACGTCCGTCAGCATTGCCCCCGATGGTGGAGACGGCTTCGGGCGCGGTCGTGGTTCCGGCGACGGTATTGTCGGCTGCAGTTTTCCTCTGGGTTCCGCAGGAAACCACGGCAAGGGCCGCAAGGGCAAACATAAACTTCTTCATAACTTATTGTCTTTTAACAATTTTACCATATTCAGGATCTACTTTCACCAGCGATGTCACGGCTACCGTAGCGAGGCAGCAGATTATCACCATCCAGAAGAAGATTGTATAGCCGAGCCATTCCTGAATATAGCCGGCCACAGCCCCCGGAATCATCATGCTGAGCGCCATGAAGGCAGTGCAGATGGCATAATGCGAGGTCTTGAATTCTCCTTCGGCAAAGTACATCATAAACAACATATATGCCGTAAAACCGAAGCCGTACCCGAATTGCTCCACTGCAATGCACGTACTGATAATCACCAGGTTATGAGGCATTGCCATACTCAGATATACGAAAGTGAAGCAAGGGAGGGTCATGCAGGCGGCCATCGGCCAGAGGGATTTCCTGAGGCCCCAACGGGATGCCGCCATGCCGCCGATGATGCCTCCGACGGTCAGCGCAAGGACGCCGATGGTTCCGTAGACAATGCCGACCAGGGAGGTGTGCAGTCCAAGTCCGCCTTCGCTGGCCGGGGAAAGCAGGAACGGATTTACCATCTTGAGCAGGAATGCTTCCGGCAATCTATAAAGCAGCATGAAGATTATCGCTATCCACACGCCGGGTTTACGGAAGAATGAGGCAAATGCCTTGGCGAATTCGCCGGCGGAACCGGAACCGTCCGTGCTCACGGCAGAATCTCCGGCAGGCCGTGGAAGGGCAAAGGAGTGATATATCGTCAATATGGTGAAAATGACCGCTGTAAGTCCTATCGTCAATGCCCATGCAAGCGGGATGTTCCCGGTCTTTTCTTCCAGGACTCCGGCCACGACGACAAGAACTCCCTGTCCGAAAATCGATGACAGACGGTAGAATGTGCTTCTTATGCCCACAAAGAACGATTGCTGGCCGCTGTCAAGGGCGATCATGTAGAAACCGTCGGCGGCTATGTCGTGGGTAGCTGAGGAGAATGCTGCGAACACGAAAAGGAGCAACGTGAAGGTAAACAGCGACATAGGGACCTGCGTGGAGGTCTCCGGAGAAGGCAATGTCAGGGCGAGCAGCACGAAGGCAGCCGATACCAATGCCTGCATCATGACAATCCACCAGCGCTTGGTCCGGAATATGTCCACAAGCGGGCTCCATAGCGGCTTGAGTGTCCATGGCAGATATAACAGGCTGGTAAACAGCGCCATTTCGCCATTCGGCACACCCATTTTCGTAAACATTGTCACGGAAATGTTGTTAACTATGAAATACGGAATGCCTTCCGCGAAATACAATGTCGGAATCCACCACCAGGGCGATCTTCCTGTAACTTTGCCGGTCATGGAAATTATGGGTTATTGGTTCTTCTGACAGAGCAGATGCTTCCCGGATAATAATGGGAAAGGATATCCCTGTACCTGTATCCTCTGGATGACATTACCGCCGCACCGATCTGACAAAGCCCTACTCCATGCCCCCAACCGGCGCCATGCATTACGACAATGTCTTCTTCAAATGACGTTCCGGACGGCTGAATATCCACCACGAAGGCGGAGCTCTTCAGATGTGATGCAGACAGGAACTTTCTGATGACCAGTTCCTTACCGACAGTCATCGAAGATTTGGTCCCGCGTATTTCCAGAAGCGTGATCCTGCCGGAAGGTCCGCGTTTAAGAGGCTCAATGCTTTCCAGCATACCTATGTCATGTCCCGAGCGGGAGGCAATCAATTCCGACAGTTTCTTACGTGTGTACCTGACTTCCCAGCGGAAAAAGTCCTTGGTCTCCAGGTCATAGTCATTGAGCACCTGCGCGAGAATCTTGCCGTCTTCGGTATTGCAGAAAGCATCCGACGACTCTTCCATCTCGCCCATTATCCATTTGCGGGCATTGTCCTCCCGCGTCAAATCCGGAATCTTTTCCTCGGACGGCGTATCGGAAACAGCTGCAAGATACGGATAATCAATGTCTTCCCAGCATGAACCGAATCTTTCCATCATACCGCCGCAGCACTTGGAGAAACGGGCATCGCAGATTTCCCCGTCATAGGTCAGGACTTCTCCCCATGTCTGGTCGACAGCCTTGCGGACATTGTCCCCTACTGCCACCGTAAGTCCCTGGTATCTCTGGCAATGGTCATCGGCGCAGACATCGAAAGCCTTGTGGTCATCCCTGCCGAACCATTTGACGAGATGATAATCGCCGTCGACGATGCGGTCTTCCTTGACGGAGGACCCGGAAGAATGGACATTGTCCCGTCTTTCCTGGATTCTGGCCATGAGCCATGAACGGGAAATCACGGCATGGGCTTTCAGAAATTCGAGCGAGGCTGTGGCCTTCATCTCGGAAGAAATGACACTGAGCAGATAGTCCTCAACGCCTACCACATTGACAGCCACCACCTTACCGTCATCTACAATGAATTTCAATGACCCTGCGAATTTCTGGACCTGACTTCTTTCCCAATGGAAACCGATGCCGATGGTCACGCCGTACAATATGAATGTAGGCTCGGCGAACATCGTGGACATGGTCTGCGCATCGAAAAACAGCTCATCGTACAATGTTCCGTTATAGGAAATCCTGCCGTTTTCATACACGACTTTCTGCCTGCCGGCTCCATCGGAAATTATCTCGAATCCGATTTCATTGCCGGACATTATGCCGACCTGGACAGTCTGCTGGCTGCGTGTCAGCTTCCAGATTATATTGCGTTCAACTTCCTCACTTACAGATACTTCCGAGAGCATTTCCTCCAGAAGTCCGGTATTCAGTTTTTCATAATCGTCATCATGCGGCGCCACGAACAGCCCCGCCATGTCGGCACAGCCGGGGCTCATCGTCAGATGGTCCGGACCGTCGGAAAAATAGTGATGTGAACGATGCTTGCCACGTGCCATGAGAACAGCCCGGTATTCGCCGAAGCGTCCATGCGATATGCCTGACACTTTCTGGGAAGGCCGCACCTTGTACCATGTCAGGAGATTGAACATCGGCTCGGTCTCGTCTTCCCGCTGCGGAAGGCAGTCCAGCAGCCTGTAGAACAGCTTCGCCATGGACTTGGACGTGCGTGCAGTAAGCACGAACACGCCTCTCGTAAATTTATGATAATGAAATAGTTCCGCATCCTGAACAGAGGTCAGCCAAGTAAGGTCTTCCCTACCGCCGTCCAGGTTCAGGTCAATGTCTCTTTCCAATGGCATGAGTCCGCGCGGACATGCCTGGAAATGAAAATGGTCAGGGGCGGATGCACCACATTTCGGCCCGTTGTAGAATATCGTGAAGTCCGGAAAATGTCTTGCCAGGTCGGTCATGTCAGGCATGCGGTGCCATATCGACTGGGGCACATGGACATCTCTGGCTATCACCAGATGCTTCGGGAAAATCGGATAGGGATTCACCAGCATCTCATATCGGCGCCCCTTTCGTCCTTCGAATGCCATAAAATGCTGTTCCTCAGGCCTGTTGGCACTGCAAAGGAAACATTTTCTGCTCTGTATGGAAGCCTTGTCCACCTTCGCTGCGGACGAACGTATGCGCTCCGGGTTATGCTGGACCGTGACTTCCAGACCGCCCACCATGAGTTTACGCGTCAATGCTTTTTTCATTGACCTGAAATTGGCGGCTGCCGCAGGCCAGACCGACAGCTGGTCGCGGACGAACTTGGAAATATCGTTATCCATTGGCAGACAGGTTTTTATGATTCAGCGCAATCCTGGCTTCAAATTCCCAGGTGCGGATGCTGTCCTTGTAAAGATTATTGGCATTGACCCTGGTGATGTCGAGTGCGGCGTCGGAATTGCCTTCCCAGCGGCGACAGCAATACAGCGGTTCATAGATGCGGCCGATATGGTATTCCCGGCTGATCCTCAGCCCCACGGCATAGTCCTCGCCATAGCTGACATTCGGGAAATTGATTTCTCGGAGCAACGGCACATAGAATGCGCGTGGCGCGCCCAAACCATTGATTCTCAATGCATTGTTCTTACCGTTATCTTCGGTCCATTCTTTATGGTCAATGATTCCCGGAGGAAGCGGTTTCATGTCGAAGTCGGTCATTTCATAGGCCCCGATGACCATCGCGCAGCCTTCATTTTCGAAGACATCCACGATTTTCTGAAGCGTCGTGGAGTCCTTGTAGACGTCGTCGCTGTCGAGCTGGACCGCATAAAGCCCGCACCTGCTGTCGTGTACCGCCAAGTTCCAGCAGCCGCCGATGCCAAGATCCCCACGTTCCGGCGTCACGACAATGAGCCTGCTGTCGTCAATGCCCGCGAGAATTTCGGCCGTTCCGTCCGTAGAATGATTGTCTACGACAATGACATTGTAACCGAAGCTGCATTCCTGGGACAATGCACTTTTAACGGCGTCCGCAATGGTCCTTACCCTGTTGAAAACCGGAATGATTACTGAGACAGACGGCGTTTCATGCTGATGGTCAATATGTTTCGTTTCAGGTGCCAGATATGCTCCCGCACGCTTGAGATAAGCGGTGCAGATTTTTTCCATCTCCACCTGCACTTCCCTGTTACGCGGGTTCACATAGTCGAACTGCTTCTCGCCTGACTTGCGGAGGTCGGTCTCCACCTCGGTATAGAGGTATTCACCGATATGGACTTTCTTGGCCATGCGGAGACGCAGGTCATACATTGCCCCGAAGCTGTAGTCCACATCCATTTCCGCCACGGCTTTCCTGAACGGGTCGGCACGATACACCTGCACCGGCCCGAAATCGAAGTCGTCTCTCAATGCTCCCTTCTGACATTCGATCACAGGGTGACGACGGCGTTCCCCGTTTCCGTCCGGTGTCGTAATCAGCTCATAGTAATCAGAATACAGCATGTCGGCCATCGTATATTCCGCCACCTCCGCGAAGCGTTCAAGGGCAAGATAGCCCAAATCGCAAGGATATGGCTTGGTATTGATGACAATGTAATCGTCGGCAAGGTCAGCAGCGGCCTTGCGCAAATCTGATGTCCTGAGTACAGGGCCGTCAGACAGGATTTTGAAAGTGGCCATCAGGTTATGTGTTTTACAGCAGGGCCTCCAGGGATTTTCTGATTTTCCTGAATTCGCCCTCGAAATTAGGCGTGAATATGGACTTGCCTAGGTTTTCCTCGATTTCATCCATTGACCAGTAGCGGCCTTCAGCCACCTCATCCAGGTCAGGATGAGGCGTGAAGTTTCCTACTGCCGCGAATATGTTTATGAGTTCCCTTTCCACATCGCTCTGGAAAATGTAGTTTCCGAGCCAGATAGGGTTGTACTCAGTGAATTTCAGTTCTTCTCCTGATTCCCTGAACAATGCCTCGCTGACATATTCCCCATAGTCGATATGTCCGCCGACCGCCGTATCCCATCTGCCCGGAAGCAGGTCCTTTTTCATGGAGCGCTTCTGGAGATAGAGCTGGTCGTAGCGGTTGAGTATATGAAGGTGCACTACCGGGTGCAGAAGCATTGACCCGCCATGGCACCATGCGCGCGAAGCTTGCGCATATACGATACCGTTTTCGTCTATCACGGGCAGCATTTCCGTTCCCGGAGCGGGCCTGTCGGCAGGCTTGTCGGCTGTAGGTTTGGGCAGCACGACCGCCGGAGAGGCCGGATAAACCAGATCGAACATGGTGCTACAGCGTAAATAGGATCATGAGCTGCGCCACGAGGACTCGCATGAACATTGTCAACGGATATACGGTAGCGTAACTGATTGACGGATAGTTGGTACCGTATACTTCCTGGGAGAATGCGAGCACAGGAGGGTTCGTGGTTCCACCTGAGACAAGACCGCAGATCTGGTAGAAGTTGAGCTTGAATACCAGTCTGGCGAGCAGAATCACGCAGATTACAGGCACCAATGTAATCAAGGCACCGTAGAGAATCCACCAGTAACCGCCGTTCACGATGGAGCTGATGAAGTTTTCGCCTGCTCCAAGTCCCACAGCCGCAAGGAAGAATGAGATGCCGATTTCACGGATCATCATATTGGCACTCAATGTGGTATATGTGGTGATTTTCAACTTAGGGCCGAAATATCCGAGAAGAATCGCGATGATGAGCGGACCGCCGGCAAGACCGAGCTTGATAGGCTGAGGAATGCCAGGGAACTTGATAGGAAGGCTGCCGAAGATGACACCGACCACGATACCGAAGAATATAGGAATCAGGTTCGGATGGCTGAGGCTGGCCGCCTTGTTTCCGAAGAGTCCGGCTACCTTGTCCATCGCCTCTTCAGGTCCTACGACCAGGAGGCTGTCTCCCACGTGGAGATAGAGGTTAGGGCTGGCTACGAGTTCCACGCCCGACCTGAACACACGGGTCACTGACACGCCATATATGGATCTGACATTCAAATCTTTAAGGCTGTGCCCTGTAATGGACGGCTTGGTAACGGTAATCTTCTTCGCAACGAGCTTGCTGTCCGGCTTGTCCCATTCCTTGAACGGCATGTCAATCTCGTCTCCGAAGAGAATCTTCACGAGGTCTTCCGCATCAGGAGAGGTGACAATCAGAAGCTTGTCGCCTTCTTTCAGGAGCATATCGGATGAAGGGACACATAGTTCGTCGTTACGCAGCACACGGGAAATGACGAAGCGGTCGCCGTTGTCTTTCGTTACATCGCCGATCGTCCTGCCGAAAATGGCCGGGTTCTTCACCTCGTAAGTCGCACGGATAGCGCCGGTTCCGAGTTTGCCCTCATTGTCAAGGTCCTCTCTTTCCTTGTTCAGGTCGACATTGAAAATGGACTTGAAAACCATCAGGAGAATGATTACTCCGAGGACACCGATCGGGTAGGAAACCGCATAGGCCGATGCTATGGATGAAGAAGCTTCAGCGGCCACGAACGATGGTGCACCTTCCGCAATCATTGCATCCGAAAGTGTCTGCTGGGCAGCACCGAGACCCGGGGTGTTGGTAACCGCACCGGACATGACACCGGTCATGGTCTGAAGGTCTTCGCCCGTAACCAGGTGTATGATGCAGGTAACGAGCACCGCAAACAGCACGAGCGTAACTGCAAGCATGTTCATGGTAAATCCGCCTTTACGGAATGAATGGAAAAATCCCGGACCGACCTGAAGTCCGATGCTGAATACGAACAGGATAAGGCCGAAGTCCTTCATGAATGCCAGGATATGCGGGTCGCCCCTGAGGCCGAAGTGGCTGAGGAGAATGCCGATAAAGAGGATCCATGTGGAGCCGATGGAAATTCCCTTGAACTTGAATTTGCCCAGATAAAGGCCGAGGGCGATTACCACAGCAAAGAGAAGGATGGTATGCGCGATACCGGTTCCCAAGAATAAGTCTCTCATTTCTATAATCTTTTACATATTGATCTTAACACAGAACGCTGATTTTCCGTCAGCCTTCCCGTCAATGTACCAGGTTATCGTACCGTCTTCATTTTCCGTACGTACCTTTTCGAGGGTAATGACCTCGCCGGCGCGTGTCTCACGGATGAATGTCACCGTGACATCTTTCACCGGCCTTGTTTTAAGTTCGTGAAAATCAATGCAATCCATCGCCCAGACCACGTATCTGGCATTGTTCGTATGCCCGAGAAGGTCAATGTCGGAGAACTCCACCTTGTGTTCGCCGGCGATTTCCGGGGTCACGCCACGCGGCATCATCACCTTGTCCGCAGGCCTTTCGATGGCATTGTCCTTACAGACGGTATCCTCGGGGATCATTTCCATCACGTCGGCTGTGCGGCACATGGTCCTGTTGGCGACGTCGAGTATCACCCAGGAGCTGGTGGCCCGCACGAGGAGGTCGCCGCCGGCATTCCTCAGTTCGAAGTCCCTGAGGTAGAAAGGTCCGTAAGGTCCTTTGTGCCAGGTATATAGTTCAATATTTTCGCGCCATTTGGGATGACGGATGAATTCATAGTGCATTCTCGACAGCACCCAAGCCTTGCCCTCCGTCTGGAGCGCGTCATAACCGAACCCGAGCGCCGTAGCTGCCTGATAGGCAATTTCCTGTGCCAAGTCCATAAATGCTGCCGGTTTCATGTCCATATTCGAGTCCACGTCATAGCACGGGACCTCGCTGGTCATGACATATTTCTTGTCTTTTGTATACTGTCCGCTCATATTTTTTTTCATTTATCTTACAAAATTACAAATCTTGCCGGACTTTATCAAAAAACGCGTGGACTGCGCAAGCATTTCCAGAGTTATCACAAGACTGCCAGGCGCGGCGGGACGCGGACACGCCCCGTTTTTTGAGTACGCTGATTTTCAATGAGTTATAAAACACAGCGTGGAAACGCAGGCTTTTTTGGCTGCATTTCCACGCCGTCGTTTAAATACTATCTGATTATCAATTAGTTACAGAAACACCCGTGTCCGCGTCCCGACAGGAATTCATTTTTGGAAAAACGAAAAACCGGGGCATCAGTGGTGTGATGTCCCGGCGAGGTGTTAATATCTGTTTACTATTTGAATTTCGCGTCAAGCAATGCCGCTCGTTTTTCGGTGAGGTCGCGCATCCTCTGTATTTCCAGTTCGTAAGTACGCGCAGGCATGTTTGCCTCGTTGCTGTACTGATAGTAGAAATCCCAGACACTGAAATTGGCAGCAATGGCCTTGCGCATCTGTTTAGGCTTTTCGTCAAGTTCGGAAAGCACTTTGGACTTCAACTGCTCTTTTTTGGAAGCCCACCGCTTGCCGACAAACTTGCGGAACTCCGCGTCCTGCCAGAAACGATGGAACCAGTCAGGATTAACATAAGGAGGCATATAGAAACCGCCATATATCATAAGTTGAGTGAGAGTATTTCCGTGAGGAGTACGCTTGTCATTATTCCATCCTTTGTCAAGATCCCAAATAGGGCCGAAGAAGATCTTATCCACGCCGCGTCTCTTGTAGAAATATGTGCTGGTATAACCATCCATATCACCTGCGAATTCCTTCACGATGATGAAATCCGCCAACGTCTTCTCATCGAACCATTTTCTCCAGCCATTGACAGGATCGGTGAAATTGGATGAATATAGGGCTGCTTCAGCCTTGCGGATGAAATCTTCAATATACTTGTACTGGGAGATGTCCATGTCGTCATCTTTCGGATATTTGTGGTCCATATAGATGCCTCGGCTCGAAGTGAAGCTGACAGGATAAGGCTCGTCGTGGTGGATGTTCGTCTCAATGAGATGCCCTCCGGTGATCTTATCCGGATCGGAGCCGTCGGTAGCGACAAGTTTATCGAGACCTATGCGTCCTTTGGCAACCTCCATCTGGTCAGACATCTGATAGACTCCGTGATAGTCGTTTCCGGAATACACGTTCACCATCTGGGAGCACGGCGTAAAAGTAAGAGCCGCCTCATCGTGGTATTTTTCCGATGAACTGAATAGAATTCTTGAGAGCTCAAAGCCCAGATGATTGCGCAGCAGGGACTTATCCATATCATGAGCAAGAAGCACCCAAGACTTCGCCTTGGCATGGTTCAGCCCGATCGGACTGAATTTCTCAGGAAATTTTATACGATATGGTTTCTTCGGAAGGCCCCAGGTGGAGTTCCCTCTTCCGCGTATTTCAATCTCCGCATCCGACGCTGTCCATCTTCCCTCATCGGAGCCCGGACGATAGATGTCGAACTTGGTCTTCCTGTATGTCTTCTTGTCCGTTATGCTTGAAACCGGGATATGAATTCTTATAACCGGAAGCTCGGTATTGATCTGCGGACAGTTAAAGGAGACGCGATAGGTGTTTTCGTCACCGTTCTCGGCCTTCACGACAAGATCGAAATCATCAGCAAATGAGACAGCAGTCTGGCCGGAGACCACCGGCTGACCGTTTACCAGGACAGTCTCGCCATCGGTGACAAATTCAGGTATGAGCATTTCAGGCTGCACTTTGTCAATCCATTTGAGGTATTTGGCACTGAAAGTCTTGGTCGCATCTTCGTAACTGAAAACCAAGTCTTGTGAGAGACTGTTCTGAGCCGCCCTCAGGACAAGGGATGTCAGGCTATTGGTGGAAGCCTTTTCTCTTTCCTGTCTTACGACAAGGCTGCGGCTCTCACATTCTGGAGCAGAAAGCACGATGGTCGCGCTCCTGTCTTCTTTGAGTTCCAATGCAGCTACCTTCACGATGAGAGCAAAGACGTATTCTTCCTCAGTGGAAGATATCATTGCCTTGCACCAATCCTGCTCGGGAGAGATGCTGAGGCTGACCTTTCTGGTAGAGCGGAAATCAAATTTGAACACGCCTCCTTCTGAAGGGGCGGCAATCTCTTCTTCATCTAATATGAGTTCCGGCCTTATCTCCGGCTCATCTGGGTCTGAAGGATTTGTCGGATCAATGATTTCATGCGATTTCTGACACGCAGAAAAAGCAAAGAAGATAAAAAGAAGCACCGACGACAGTGCCGACTTGATTCTGGTCATAAGTATGTGATTTTACATACATATAGACGACTGAAACGCTATCATTTACTCATCAATGATAAAAAAGGTGGCTGAATCGTCCTCGCAGGACTCTCCAGCCACCTTCCTATAGACAATCTAATTTATAGATTCATTAGTTTTCAGGAAGAGAAACAGCCTCGAACTTGATACCTGCGTCTCCCTTGTTGTCGTTACCCTGCTTGCGCACGTTCAACTCACCATAGAGAGCATTGCCATTTCCTGTTGCATCCTCAATGCTTGTACCTTCACCCTTTGTAAATTTCCAGTAAGAGTAAAGAGCCTCAGCTTTAGGATCCACTGAATAGAAGTGACCATCCGCATTGATTTCCTCGGCAGAGAGGACTTTCTTCCAAAGACGGATCTCAGTCATAAGTCCATTGAACGAACGGTTCGCATCGTATGAGTAACCCATCCAGAAGCATCTTGTACTACTCTGCTCGTAGCTCCACGCTGGAGAGAAGTCCACTCCATAAACATAATCCCACAACGGCCAACCAACGTATGTTGACAACTTCCAATTCAATTTCTCACCCTTGAGTTCTCCATTGACATAGACTCTTACATTTGCATTCCAAGCTCTGTCAATTTCATAGGTACAAGCAATATGATACCACTTGCCTGTTTCGAAAGAGAAAGGAACAGTGTAGTTGCCTGCATGTGTTGCAACCTGAAGTTCATTCTTCTTTGCAGAATCACCAAAACGAAGAAGGAACATTCCTTCAATACCCATAACTGTTGAAATATCCTGAGTCAATTCGCTTGGCTTAATCAGGCACTCCATTGTAAGTGCAGATGCTTTTCCGAGTTTTTCAACTGTAGTACTTTCCCATTTAGGGAAGAGACGGTTCTCATACATGTTAGCTGCCCACTTGATAAGAGTTTCCTGCTGAGTAAGCTGAACTGTTGCAGAGAGCGGAGTTTCTCCGGCAAGTGCATCAGTCTGAGTGAAGGTAATAGTTGCCGAACGCTTTTCACCGCTGAATGCTGAAACCACGAAATTATCAACACCATCAACAAGGCCCTTATGCTCAATCCAACTCTTTCCATCTGCAGAAATATCAACCTTGTAAGCGACATTCACGATAAGAGGTATAGCAACAGTCTCACCCGCAGGTTTTGCGCTGATGAAAGACTTCACAGCCTCAAGACGATGCTTAGCCTCCTGAGTAAATGTTACAGTCACAGGGTCAACACCTTCTGCTGAGACTGTAATGGTAGCCGTCCTGTCATCAAGTGAAGAAAGCGCCTTGTAGTCGAACACGAACTTGGCCTCGCCCTTGTTTTCACCCTCGAGTGTTGCCCTATAGGTAAGCCATTCAGATGCACCCTCACTTAAAGTTGCAGTAAGCTGACGATAGTGGATAGAAGACTCTACTACGAGTTCATAACGTCCCTCATTATAATCTACAACAGCTGTTGCAGGAGAAACCAATTTAAGATGGTCAGGCATCACAACCTTAGGAAGAGAAGTGAGAATGTATGTCTCAGTTGCTTTTCCACAAGTGAAAGTCCATTCAGCAACCAATTTGTTGCCGGTCTCATTAGGATTGACCCTAAACTCGACAATATCTCCGTCCTCGCCGCTAAGTTTTGACGGAACTGCCCAAGAGCTGTAGTCTGTTTTACCTGCGAGTGTCCAATCTGCAGAACTTGAAACAAGAACCTTGACAATACCGCCTTCTGCCGTAATATCTCCTGATTTTGGAGTAACGGTAATCTTATCGGCTTTCTCAGGAGCCACAATCACATCCTCAGGCTTCTGACAACTGAAGAGAGCGAGTACGGCAGCAGCCGCTATAAAAAATCTTTTCATATTCAATTATTCTGTTTTAATATTATTGTGGTAATTAGAGCGAATGACGTTCAGGGTCATATTTTCCCTCTTTGATTTTGTTATATACTCCTGTAGGTTGTTTGAGTTTTTTGCCATAAAGTCCTTCAGCAGCATTCTGGAATTGACGAAGGGAATGAGAGTAGTTGCTTGGTATTGAACCTGTACCTGAAGGATCCCAAGCAAACCACATCACCCAACCATAACCTGCGTCCTTGATTCTCCTTGCAGAGTCAACTGACAAGCCTTGTCCATAATTGAGCTGAACTGACATTCCTGAGCAGTTCTTCATAGTCATACCGCCATACGGATTAGTAGAGCTACCATAGTTGGCTACATAGAAATCAATGAAATCTACAGGCTGGTGCACAACCTTATCCTCGAGATCAATGACATTTTCACACTGGTATAAGTTTCCCCAAGCAAAATAAGAAACTTCTGTCTCCCAAGGGCAAGTTTCCTTTAAAGCCTTCTTGAGTTCATAGCAAAGGCGTGAGCCCTGCTTTCCAGAAGGAGAAGCAAACCATTTGTTGTTGAGATCCGGAGAACTTGAATACTCGTCATCGAGGTTCACACCGTCAAGTTTGTATGTCTTACAAGCTTCTGCAACCTCTTTTGCCCACTGCTGTGCGCCCCAGTCCGAGAGCTGGCAGAGACCCGCAGCATCGTGGTTTCCGAGAAGACCGAGATAGACCTTGATACCTTTCTTACGGAGAGGCTGGAGATAAACTTCAGACTCGTCGAGAAGCGCCTGTACATTAGGGTTGTTCTTGAGATAAACAAGGTCGTCAGTTGTATTGTAGTTGATGTTGGCAGCGAAGAGGATGACAGCATCAATGAATGGAGTTCCGTCCTCAAGTTCATACTCGATAGCATTGAGCGGGTTACAGTCATTGACCTCAATGTAAACAACGTTTCTCACATCCTTAGGATTACGTTTGCCGACAAGGATGTTAACACGGCAATCTGCCTGTTTTACAGTTGCATTATTAACTTCCTTCACGAAGATAGGCACCAAGTATGACTTGCCGAGAGAAATAGTTGTTACATCAAGTTTGATCTCAATGTCATCAGACTCTGTCTTGCCTGCAGGAATCACAACTTTTCCGCCACCAGGGATCGTTACCTTATCCTCAGGGAAAAGAACAGCCTCCGCCTCATTCAGGAAGTTGTATTCTCTAAGATATCCGTTGTCAAAGAACAACTCAACTTCAACGTCTTTCTTTGCAGCCTCAGCAATTGAAAGAGAAACAGTTGCAGTAACCTCAGTTTCAGTCTTCGTCTTGATGTCAACGCTTGACTTGGCATTAAGTTTAACGGCAACACCCTGAGCTGGAGTTTCGGCGGTCGATTCAGCAGCTTCCTGGTAAACATTGATTGAAACCGGCTGTGCAAGCCCGGCAGTAATCTTGATACGGCCAAGATTCGCGGCAGCAGCATTGTTTTCTCTCACATTGACGGTAAGTTTGTCTCCATCTTTAGTAAGAAGAATCCACTCGTCAGCAGTGTACTTCCACTCGTCAGCGTTTGTGGCCACTGTGAGGACAACATCAGCATTGTCCTTTGCTTTGAACGTCAAAGTAGCGTCTGGAGTCACTGTAAGCGTTGCAGTGATCTCGTTTGGATCCTTTTTGCAGGATGCGAGGGTAAGAGACACCAATGCGATGCCGACCAGACCCTTAAAAAATCTTTTAAGCATAATAAGATTATTAGAATTGAATGTTTTGTATATAATGTATTATCAATTAGATATTATTTCGTCGGGAGTGAAACCGGATACCAGATGAGTTCCTGTTCAGCCGTAAGGTTATTTCCGTAGATGGACCAGTCTTTTACTGACTTGCCGGTACCATCGGAAAACTTCCAATAGGCGAGAAGCGACTCGTCAATTTCATCAGCATAGAGTTTATAGAAATGGTTCGGTTTATTGATTTCTTCTACTGTCAATACCTTATTCCATAAACGGGCCTCTGCAATCATACCGTCAAGATAACGGTCTTGGTTATAGGAATATCCTACCCAGAAACAACGCGGCTTACCGTCATCCTCCTCAGAATGAGCTGCGCCGAAGTCAACTGACTTGAAATATACCGTTTCGAGATTTCCGTCTTTACCAGGTCTGTTTCCTATTGCAGAGATATCATTCTGAGCACGAAGACGACCATCCAGATAGACTTTTACATTGCCCTTATCGAAAGTGACTGCTATGTGATACCATCTATCCGTCCTGAGTTGGAGAGCAGCGTCCGTCACATCTCGGCGATATGTAGATCCTCCCTCAACATCTTTGTATGCAACAGCAATCTGAATCTGGTTTGAAGGAATGGTTACGTCTCCGATACGAATAAGGAAATGGTCCTCAACTCCCATCACAGTTTCAATTTTGCTGTCATTGTTGAATGCATGACAGTTGATGAGAGCTTCCATCGTGAAGGTCTCAAGATTCTTGACCTTGTCGAAGTTATCCCAAACAGGCCAAGCTCGGTTGCTCTTGAGTTCTGCGACACAGTTTACAAGCGAAGCTTCTTTTACGACATAGTAGAGTGTTCTGGAACTGTTCAATACCTCTATTCCATCTGCCTTGATTGAGACAGGGAGGACATATGACTTGGTGTAATCCAGCTTGTCAAGTCCTTTGAATGTGAGGGTCACAGGTTTGCTTGCCACATCTCCCGCACGGATAACTGCCTCTACTCCCGAAAGATCACAAACATTCTCCGGAAGGAGTTCTACTTCAGAATCGTAATAAGCTCTTCTGTAGATGTCAAGAAGCTCAGGAGACTTGATAAAAGTCGCGTGAATGTCATTCGACATCGGCTGGGCGATTCCTAATTCAACACTGCGGCTGAGAGTCTTTACGCCCTCGTCAGTAGCGACACGAACTTCATTTCTGTAACTATTGGCATTCACGAACAGTTTATTCTCAAAACTATCCTGCTGCTTAGAACAACCTACAAGGGCAAGAGCCGCAGCGATAAAGCCGTATATTACTATATTTCTTTTCATATTCATTTATTTTTCAGACTCTTCAGTCTGTGATGGATTCATAATTGCCATCGCCTTCTTGATGTTCCAGAACTCAAGCGTCTTATTGAAATAATCATCATAAGCGTTTGAGACCGCAACTCCGAGTGGCGTAAATTTTTCATTTGCACTCTCCGCAATCACCCATTCAGCAGCCTCAACAACAGAACGACCAATCTGCACGGGATTATCTACTGAAGGTACAGTCACTTCCATAATGATACGATTGGTAGGCGCTGTTCCGAGACGAGTAACAAGAGAACTGAGTTTTTTCTCTTCGCCGGCAATGATTACAATATGACTCACAATATCAAGGAATTCCTTACTCTCGATGTTCCTAGCACTTCCGCGAAACATTAACTTTATAGAAGAATTCTTCTTGTAGTAATCCATCACAGCAGCGATGTATGCATCCTGAGAGACCTGCGCATAATGCGTTGCCCTATTACCGACAAATGTCACTTGAATGCCGTGAAAGCCATATTTTCCACAATTCTCAAGCTGAGCTTCAGTCTGAGCCTTGAAGAATGCGGTAATTTCCTCATCAGTCGCGGCAGGACGTCCTTCATCCGCACGCTTATCCTCAAGCAATCCCCAAGCGGTATGAATAGGTGCATAATCCACATTCAAAAAAACTTCAGTGCTTTTTCTCTTGAAAACTTCGTCGATTTCAGCAGCGATGACAGGGTGGATTTCCTCATCCATCATTGTCACACAAACGACATCCGCACTGTCAGGCATCGCCATCAGATGCTGGTTCTGGCTTGACGGATGGTCAGCTGTTCCCTTCATTGTGACGAACATCAGCTTGTGCTCCGTTTTCTTGTATTCCCTGACGCCTGAGAGATATGCCTCATACGCCGCAGGGTCGATTTCCTCCGGAGTCTGGTGACGGAAATCGAGGTTTTCCGGCTCTGTCCACTCGCTGCAGGACGTGGAAACGAAGAGCATTGTCGTGAGGACGGCCAGCGATATATTTATAATCTTTTTCATTTCAGTAAATCTGTTTCTGAAGTAGTTAATCTTAATCCTGTTTGACCAGTTGAGACTACTTTATCACAACGGCCGGATTGCAGTCCCACCAGAGGCGTGTGCCCATCTTGTCCGGGCCACTGAGATAGGAAGCTACGGCTGCATTTACATTCTCACCGTTGTTCGAGTACTCGGCAAGCGGATAAACCATTCGGCGAGCGCCAAACTCGTTAGTTACAGAACCGACGCTCTTGTTGCCTGCGTCTGTTGCAGGGAAGAACTTAGGATAACCTGTACGGCGATGGTCAGACCAAGCCTCGATTCCGTTGTTGAAGTTCGCAATCCATTTCTGAATCATGATTCTCTCCTGTTTTACAGCTGAAGTTGCAGCGTCATCCCATTTTACTGTGATGGCAGAGAGTACTCCGGCGTAACTGTTGAGGCCTGCCGGGTCTGCGTAAGTTGCCGGTTTGTTCTCGTTGTCCTCTGCATATTCAGCATAGCCTGAAAGACCGAACTGTTCGAATGAGAGCTTGATACCCTCATTGTAGAACTCTTCTGCTGTTCCGGTACCCATGTTGAATCCGAACACTGCCTTCGCCTCTGCCTTGAGGAAAGCTACCTCAGCCGCATTCATCCATACGAGAGGGTCCTCTGTAGTGACATTGACTCCGGAATACTTGCGTCCCACGCTGTTCAAAGACGGTTTTTCGATGCCGATTCTGATGCCGGCATAGTCAATGCCTTCGAACTCCGATTTGATGAAGTATTTTGCACGACGAGGGTCGTTATAACCATTCATATAGCAAATGATGTCTGCTGCCGCATGGGTATCACCTCCGGTTACGCTGCCGGTAGGCTGGTTGTACTTGATGGCCGTGTAAAGAGGATTACCCTTGTCACCGAAAGCCACTTTCTGCAGAGCGGCATTGTCAGAATTATCTGTCATTACACCGATTTCATGGCTTACAGCTTCCTCGGCATACTTCTTCGCCTTCTCAGGTGCGGCATAGACAATCCTCATAGCCATTCTGAGTTTCAGGGAATTGGCAAACTTGCACCACTTCACGGCTGTTCCGTCATAAACAGGATCCGCTGTGGACGGAATGCCGGAAAGTCGGTTCTCCGTCAGGGTCTTGATGCAGTCGTCAAGTTCAGCGAACATCGTGTCATATACCTTTTCCTGAGAGTCGTAGGCCACGGTGATTTTTCCACCCTGCCCGATCTGTGAATAAGGAATCGGACCATATGTATCTGTAACTCTGAGCATTGCTGTCACTTTAATGATGGTTGCAATGGAAAGTGTGACAGGGTCGTCGGTTATGCTTTTGAGTTCAGAAAGATTGGAGTAAAGTGTAGGGATAATCCTGTCACTTGCGAGCAATACCCTCGTCCAGTCGTCTGTTGCATTGTAGTTGTCAATGGTCTTTTCGAAGGCACCGGTCGTGGAGTAATATCCTCCCATCGGACCTCCGAGCAGACAGTCCGTGAACTGAGCGGTATTTACGTCGGTGGAAACTACCGCACCGCCCATTGCAGCAATCGCCGCAGCAGTTGCATATCCGTCAGTGAGGGTCTGTTCGCGGTTTACCTCATACGGATTTGTATTGATATCCAAATAGTTGCCCGTGCATGAAAGAGTCATGAGGCCAAGCGCTATGACTCCAGCGAGCGAATGGAAATTTCTTGTCATTGTTATTTTTCGCATAATCATACCTCCTCCAATTAGAATGTTACACGTACACTAAATCCGAAATTACGGAGAGAAGGCATCATGAAATGATCGATACCCTGATAGTAGTTGCCTGTCGTGGCGATGGACTCAGGATCGAATGGAGCCTTATTGTAAATCATCCACAAGTTGCGTCCTACGACTGAAATATTCAAGTCGCAGACATTGCCAAGCATCTTCCTCGGGAATGTGTAGCCTACTGAGGCTTCCTGGAGACGGACGTTTGTTCCGGAATAGGTATATTCCTGAGGAAGCGGGTTGGAACCGCCGACAGAACTGTACCATTTGTTCGCATCAAGCCTGTCGCCGCCATTGAGGAATACTCCGCCGTTGTCACGTGCAAGTGCAGAGGCCTCCGATACTCCATAGTAGTCGAGAATCGCCTGGGTGCTTGAGTAAACGATACCGCCAAGTCTTGCAGAGATAAGGAATCCGAAGTTAAAGCCGACAACATTGAAATCATTTCTCCAAGACATATTCGCCTTAGGGAGAACGCTCCCGAGCTTGACATAATCCTTTGTGTCTGAGAACGTCTTGGTGGTCACTGTCCCATCTTCATTGACAATGATACGTCCGTTGCTGTCATAGCTAAAATCAGCAAGCGAGTACAAATCACCGAGGGTACCACCTTCTCGGAGGATAAAGTGTGCAAGACCGAGCCCGTTCATATCAAGCTGCGATACGGAGAACTTCTCTCCTGTCGCAGGATTGGTTACATTCTCGGCAAGAGACATTATCTTGTTCTCATTGAATGAGAATGTATAGTTGCTGTTCCATGTAAACTTGTTCCAAGTCTTGCCGAATCCCAATGTGAGTTCCAATCCCTGGTTCCTGACGTCTCCGGACTGGATGAAAATATCAGATGAGCCTGAACCTGTAGAAATCTGAGGATTGAATGTCTGGTTCCTTGTATTGGTATGATAGTAAGTCGCGTCAAAATTGAAATACTGGAGGAACCTCATTGAAAGACCGATCTCGAAAGAGTTTGTAAGCTCCGGCTTGAGGTCATATACAGGATACTGTGTCTGGGTATTCCAGCTGAGGCCGCTGGTGTTCCAGCTATACATAGGGTTCGCGATGTAACGCTCAAAAGCGGTACCTACAGATGCGTATGAACCGCGGATCTTCAAGTATTCAAATAACTTAGGCATATTAGGAATAATCTGTGAAAGCACCACAGAACCTCCGATTGAAGGATAGAAGAATGACTTTCTGTTGGAGTGAGGACCTGCAAGCTGTGAAGGCCAGTCATTACGCGCTGTAAGTGTAAGGTAATATGCACCCTTGAAACCAAGTTCAGCAGAGCCGAAGATAGATTGAGTCTGCTCGCGCCATCCATCCTGAAGTCTGGTAGTCTTCGTAGAGTTGCTGAGGTTCTGCACATTGAACACATTGGCAATACCTGCACGCTCTGCTGACATTTGTCCGTCCGCAATAGGACCGCGGTTCTTCAATGCGTCATAGAACATGTCAGAGATTGATGTACCGAGGTTGACTTGAAGGTTCCAGTCCTGCCCGAAACGTTTGTTGATATTTACGAGAAAATCCGCATAAATCTGACGGTCAGTCATTTCTGAGACACCGTACAGACCATTCTGCGAGCTCTCTGTAAGCTGTGTGAAAGTAGAAGCGTAGAATTTCTCGGTATATTTTGTTGTTGACTGATCCATCTTCACACGGCCGGAAATATTCAGCCAATCAAGGATATCATAACTCACCTGAGCGTTCAGCATGAAACGGTCCTTGCGGTTCTCACGAAGGTTACGGTAGTTGATCCAGTATGGGTTCTGCATTGTCATGCCGGCATCGCCGATCGGCCAATACTGGGTGGACAAACGACGCACGACGTCATATCTTTCATACATGCGGACTGCTTCCCAGTCGTTTGAACGAGGAAAAATATATGCGCCGACGAGAGGGTTGTTATATGTACCCTGATTGGTCATATTCTTATCCCTCTGGCTGATATAGCTCGCGCTGAAGTCAAGATGCATCTTATCCTTGAGGAAAGATGTAGTATTGCGGAATGTGAAGTTGTAGCGGTTGTAGCGGTTGTTGGGAACGATTCCGTAAGAGTCGATAGAAGAACCTGAAAGGTAACTCTGGTTTTTCTCGTTACCCATAGAAACTGAAACAGACTCATTGTGAGTCACACCGGTCTGGAAATAATCCTTCGCGGGGTTGTATTTAGGGTTATTGGCATCATTCATGAGATTTCCCCAGCTACGCACATCCGAGCCGATGGAGGAATTGAGGTCGCCTGTTCCGTAGCGGTTCTGGAAACGAGGCAATACGAACGGTGTCATGAACTCAACAGACGCAGAAGCTGTTGCCGTGAGTTTGCCTTCCTTGCCTTTCTTTGTCGTCACCACGATTGCACCATTGGCAGCATCTGAGCCATAAAGAGCGGCTGCAGCAGCACCGGTAAGAACCGAGATGCTTTCAATGTCTTCCGGGTTGATATCCGCGATCGGATCCGTAGAACCCTGGGAAGCGAACTGTGTGCCGCCGTCGCGGGCTGTAGTGTACATAGGGACACCATCAATGACATAAAGTGCATTGGAAGACTGGCTGATGGATTTCATTCCACGCATCACCACCTTCGATGCACCGCCGACTCCTGAAGAGGAGGCATTGATATTAAGTCCGGCTACCTTGCCGTTGAGGGAGTTGATGAAGTTGGCGTCCTTGTTCATTGTCACTTCATCAGCATTGACCTGCTGCACATTGTAGCTGAGAGCCTTCTCCGAGCGCTTGATGCCGAGAGCCGTAACAACGGTTCCCTCCATCATGATAGCGTCGCTAGTCATCGTGACGTTGAAGACCCTGCGGGTACCTATCTTAAGTACTTGGGTAGTATACCCGAGGCAGGAAAACTCAAGCGAAGAGTTCTCCATTCCCTCAGGCAAAACAAATGAGAAATTTCCGTCGATGTCCGTGCCGGTTCCGATGGTGGTGCCCTGAATTATAACACCCACACCTATTACCGGAACGCCTTCATCATCAATGACTACGCCACTGATTTGTGAGGTTTTAGAGCTCCCCCCCCGTCTACTTTAGGCTGAACGGCCTTCTTGGAAATAATAATGTGTCCGGAATCGATTCTCCAATCGATGTTCTTGCCCTTGAACAGAATGTCCAGTGCTTCGGAAAGACTTTTCCCGGAAATGTTGACAGACACAATTTCCTTTACGTCAACATCTTTGTTGAGGAAAACGCAGCGTGTCTGCTTTTCAATCTGCTGCATCACTTTTTCCAAAGCGATGTCCTTTGCCTGGATGGTCACCGTATTTTCAGTTTGCGCAAAAGAAGGAACTGCACAAAATATCGAGAATATCAGTGAAAGCAGCAGCGTTCCAATTTTGGATGATACTGTATTCGACATAAATACTACGTGGTTTTATCGTTTTATAATTTTGTCTCACAAATTCAGACACGACGAAGCTGTCCCGTCTAGCCATGAGATACTATTCTAGCGTATTGTTATCGTGTTGGTTTCGTAATCTTCAGTATAAGTGAAGTCACACTCGTTCTGAAGAAGTTTCAGTGCGAAATTCACACCCTCGGAGACACGGATTTTACCGCTCTTGTATCCAATTTCAGGCATCCTCTCTCTCTCGATTACGATTTTCACACCGTAAACATTTTCAAATCTGTGCATGAGAGAAGCGAAATCATTGTCCGCGAGATTGATATAACCCTCTGTCCAGGATATTGAATTTTCAGCATCGACTTTCGTCACTATTAGATGATTATCCATTAGTTTGACCATTTCATTCGGGGCCAAGACAACTTGCTCCGCGGTCTCATCATTAGTGGACACCTTTACCTTTCCTGTCACCAAAGTCGCCGCAAAGTGCCCCATTGCTTCGTCGGCATAGACATTGAATTGAGTTCCGAGCACTTCCACTTCAGAAGCGAACGTCTCCACTATGAAAGGGTGATTCTCATCATGAGCAACCTCGAAAAAAGCTTCTCCTGAAAGTTTTACTTTCCTCCGGTCGCGTGCAAAGACAACAGGATATTCAATTCTGGAGTTTCCATTCAGATGAATATGCGTGCCGTCATTGAGAGTAACAGTCATTCTCTGGCCGGCAGGGACCTCAATCACATTTGCCTGGGCCGTCATCCTGTTGTAGTTGGTTTCTCTTTCCACAAATACCCCTGAAAGTCCTGCGACCACCACAGCAGCGGCAGCGGCAGCGAAACGGAAGACAATCCTGCGAATCTTCGATTTCCTTGAAGCCTTTTCATGTGCGCCTGGAACGGTCATCTTGGACATCTCGTCCGAGTGCAGAACCATGGCATTGAAAAGATAATGAGCAGAATCGAACTCACCCTGCCTGGCCGGATCTTCATCCAACCATTGTTCAATCTGAGCTACCTCCTCAGCGGAAGCCTCATTACTGAAATATTTGAAAAGCAGCTCGTCTGTCATTTCCTTAAAGTTTAATCGTTTGTTTTTCGCACACGATATATAGACGAGCGACAATTTCATGTTTACAGATATTTTTCAAAAATATTTATAGAATCGTCACAGTTTTGTCAATTTTGTTTATGACTTATGGTTTTTAACACTATATTTGCGTACTATCCTAATGAAAGGCCAACATCTTGGAAGCAGGCAGTAAGTTGAATTACTTTCGGACCACAGGTATGACAGAAGAAGAAAAAAGCCCCAGAAACCTGACAGAAGAAGAATTCGGGAGAATATTCTCCCGATGCCGGCAAATGTTTGTCAAAATAGCCAATTCCTATGTCCATGACGATAGTGCCGCAGAAGACATTGTCAATGAATGTTTTATCAGGATGTGGGAAAAACGCGGGGAGCTCAAGACCGAGAATTATGAGTCTTATGCGTTCAAGTCGATAGTACATCGCTGTCTGGACCATCTGAAGGTCGAGAACAATCGGACAAGAATCCAGAAGAACATCTATGAGGCCAGCAACAGGATGCAGGCTTATGAGATCAACTCTCTGGAAAGCTTGAATCCTGAACGCCTTTTTGCTGACGAGCTCAGTTCGATAGTCAACAACTGCCTGAAACGCATGCCGGAAGTAACGAGAAAGATATTCCTCGCCAGCCGGATTGATGAGAAGACTTACGGGGAGATTTCTGAGATATATGGCATCCCCGTGCGTCAAGTCACATCCCATATCCAATTCGCCCTGAAGGCTTTACGCAATTCTCTAAGGGATTACCTCCCTCTGATTCTTGCGATTATCTTCTTACACCCGACTGAAGTGGACAAGAAGCACGACGACCTCTACAAAATTGTCAATGAAATCGTGTCGCATTCCATGGAATAGAAAAGACGGCCGGAATTGCTTCTGACCGCCTTTCGGGAATAGTGTATTATATTGATATAAAAAAATTGCTGCTAGACATACAGGAAGCGTTTGATGCTGCCCTTCGGGGTCTTCGCAAACGGCTCATAATGAATCTCGTAGGAAGATACTGCCGAATATGCCGGGACTATCTTGTTGAGCGCGGCTATGTTGGCGTCCATGATCTGCGTCAGGCTGGCGGCATCGGTGCCGGCTTCTCCGAGTTCATTCTGATCAGGCACCACAAGCGCTACCAGCTTCTCGTTTCGGCTGACTATCAATGACTCTGCCACGAAAGGCATGTTGTTCAGAACCACCTCGATTTCCTCAGGATAGATATTCTGGCCATTAGAAGAGAGAAGCATGCTCTTGCATCTGCCGACGAGGAAAATGGTACCGTCCTTGTCAATGGTGCCGAGGTCTCCGGTGTGGAACCAGCCATCCTCCGTGAATGCAGCCTTGGTCGCCTCCTCATTCTTGTAATATCCGGTGAAAACCACATCGCCCTTCACGAGAAGTTCACCAGCAACATTCTGGGAATCAACGGAATCAATGCGGACTTCAATATGCTCGCGCGTATATTCCCCCACAGACTTCAGTTTATAAGTATCTGGTTTTCCGACGCTTATGAGCGGGGCACATTCAGTCATACCATATCCGGCAGCGAAAGGAGTTTTCAGTTTCACCGCCAGAAGCTGCTCTATCTTGTCAGGAATCGCTGCTCCGCCGGTTACGAATTCCTCGATTGCGCCGCCCATTCCTTCCATGAAAATGGTCCGGAGCGCAGCGCAGAAATCAGGATTCTGCTCATAGTTCTCAAGTTTCGCCTTTCCTGACTTGGTGTTCATGAACTCGCCTATCGTCTCATCGACCATCTTGCGGAGAATCAGCGGTACGGCGAAGAATACCTTAGGACGGAATTCCCTCAATGCCGGTCTCAAATTGGACGGTACCGGCGGCACAAAGAGCACTACCAGATGCATTCCCAGGCACAACGGCGCTATGGCATCGAAAGTAAGTCCGAAAATATGCGCATACGGGAGCACGCTGACATAGTTGTCTCCTTCATGATAAGGGCAATGCGTCGGTATCATATCCACATTCGCGCTGAAGTTGCGCACGGTGAGCATGACGCCCTTCGGGAATCCCGTAGAGCCTGAAGTATACATGATTGCGCAGAGATCATCCATCGGGCGGTCCATATAATGCACGTCAGCCGGCACCATGCCCATCGGATGTTTCTGGACGAACAGCTGGTCGCGCTGTGCATAAATCGTCGCGAAATTTCCGCGCGAGTCCAGCAGTTCCCCAGACTTGAGGTCAATGACTCCCAGGAGTTTCGGCATGGCCGCAAAGTCCATGTCCTTGTACATTGACTTCTCCGTAAAAAGCAGACGGCTGTCGGAATGGTCCACGAGCGCCTGAGCGTCTCTTGCCGTGTAACCGTTGAAAAGTTCCACTGCGACATATCCCCCGGACACCGCCGCCATGAATGTCTTGATCCAGTTCGCACTGCTTCTGGCATTGATGGCAATCTTGTCTCCCGGCTTCAGTCCGGCTGCTTCGAAATAAATATGAATGGCTTCTATGTCCGCTGCTACTTGTCCGTACGTTTCGCTTGATGTACGATATTCGTCCAATGCAGGCTTGTCCCAGCACCTGCGTACCGTATCCTCAAATGTCTTGATAAAATATTCCATGTCTATTTGTCAATTTCTGAATTTCCAACCGATGCAAATATAGACAGGCGAAACGAAAAATGTACGTTTTCATACATTGCGTAGTCCAACAAAGCGAACAACAGGCAACGCAATGTCACTTCTGTGACACTTTCCAGCAGAAAACGCACCTTTCCAGACAGCGGTGCGGATACAAAAAAAAGAGAAACCCATCTGGATTTCTCAATATAAGTCGGGATGATGCGACTCGAACGCACGACCCCTACGTCCCGAACGTAGTGCGCTAGCCAACTGCGCTACATCCCGCAAAGATTCGGGTTACTGTACCTTAGGCGAGCTTGTTAATGTAAACAGCGATTCCGCTCTTCAGATTGGCAGCCTTGTTCTTGTGTATAATGCCAACTTTAGCAAGTTTGTCGATCATTGCATAAACCTTAGGTGCGTTTGCCTCAGCAGCGCCCTTGTCGGTCGTGTTTCTAATCGCACGGATAGCATTCCTCGTGGTTTTTGCATAATACTTATTATGCAATCTGTGCCTTTCGCTCTGGCGAATGCACTTTTCTGCAGATGCGTTATTTGCCATTGTTTTTATTTTTTAATATTTAGTAGTGGGTAGGAGAATCGAACTCCTATTGCGAGAATGAAAATCTCGAGTACTAACCGTTATACGAACCCACCAGACTTACCCCGTCATCTCAATATGAAATTTTGAGGGATTGCAAAGGTATGTATTATTTTTAATACCTCAAAATATTTTTGTCAATTTCCCTAAAAAATTTCACATGAGGAGGTGTTCCTAGTTCTCCTTCTTCTCAACAGGAGCATTGTCGCCCGCCCATTCGAAAGAATATAGGATAGCCTCTACCTGCCTGAGATATTGACGTTTATCATATTTCGGAGCATATACGAAACCGTCCAGAACGATGATATCCTTGCCGTCACGGCTGTAGAACGAATGCGAGACGAACGGACCTCCCATATAATCGCCGTAGACCTCCCACAATCCCCTGGTCTCCGCAAACTGCCTTCCGCGGAAACGGATGAACTTCACCTCAGGAGTAGCTACCTCATTGGTAATCATGTAGGTATTGTCGAACATTCCCGGGACATTCTCCTTCAGGAACTGATTCCTGTGGGCAATGATGTTCTGCTCGGTAAAGTTTTCCTTGTCAGAAGCAGGATACTTATATACGAAGACGCCCTGCGTCGTATATTGCTTGTCATCGGATATCCAGATGAAATTATCCGTCTTCTTCCTGATTCTGTACCCCATAGGGAAATTCGGCGAACCGCCCGTCATCTCCTGCACTACAGGAGCGATGTTCGGAGCCTCATACCTCTTGGCATTTACAATGATGCGGTCACGCTCGGCCTGCTCGATGGCATTGACAATCCTCTCGCCGTTTTCCTTGAGAAGAGTGGCGGCAGAATCGCTGGACGGCGCGGAAATCTGAATCACGCACTGAGGATAGGCCCAGACGTCATGCCTGTAGATAACCCCGCTCTTGCGCACATCCTGCGATACATTATATATGACAATGTTCCTGTGAATCTTGAACAGGTCGGCGAATCCCGTTGTCGGGACATTGACGATGGAAAACAGCGGCTCCCTCTGAGGCAGGAATGGATAGTCTGCCGCGAGTAGTTCCCTGGTAGCGCTGCCGAGATTGCCGTCCCAGTCACTTCTGTCCATTACGGCAATGACTTCCCCGGCCTTGCCGCTCACATTGGGAAGCAGCGGCTTGTCGGAACGACTTCCGCACGAAACCGTCATCATGACAGCACCAAAAAGAGCTACAGCCCTGATAATCAAATGTTCAGCTTTCATATCCCAAAATATAATTACATTAAACAATCAGTTCATTCACAGCAGACGTCCGATATCATTGCCGAACGCAAGCACCATTATAAGCAAAAGAATGAACATTCCCAAAATCTGCGCGGCTATCATGAATTTGTCGCTCGGCTTCTTCCCGCTCACCATCTCATAGATGAGGAACAGGAGATGTCCGCCGTCCAGGCCAGGAATCGGAATCAGGTTCATCACGCCCAGCATAATCGACAGCAGCGCCAGCAAGTTCATGAATATCAACCAATTCCACTGCGACGGGAATACCTGCCCTATGGCAATGAAGCTGCCCACGGACTTGTATGCGCCAGTACTCGGCGTCGCCACAAGCTTGAGGTCACGCACATAGCCTGCGACCATATTCCACGTGTACTTCACCCCGGCTGGAATTGCCTGCGCCAATGTATATGTCCGTTTCTGCATTCCCGGGACCTGCAGGACGACCCCCAGCTTGCCCGTCGTATCCACCTGCAGAGGCATTGACAATGTATCATTGCCCCTGAGAATTTCGGTCTCGATGCTTCGCCCGGCGCATCCGGCCAGCACCTTCCACGCATCCTGCACGTACCCGATATCAGTCGAGTCGATTTTTATGACAATGTCGCCGTGCCTGAGTCCCGAACCGGCATTGACCGAACCGGCCGCCACCGAATCCACTGCGAAAGGAATGGCAATGCTGAACATTCCCGGAGACTGGAGCACATCCCCTATCATGCTGTGGTCAATGTAGATGAGCACGGTGTCCTGTCCACGGAGCACCGTCGCCGTCTTCACGGAACGGCGCGCAAGATCAGCCTGCAGCATGGTGAAATCTTCCGGTTCGTAATCGTCGAATTTCAGGATCTTGTCACCTGTACGG
>OHUD01000200.1_pt1 | contig 33405 bp, 29 predicted proteins | sample 1579021 | NCBI WGS metagenome assembly OHUD01 (sample SAMEA3879597, study PRJEB24766) | human gut metagenome | biome: human-associated habitat; feature: feces | place: USA | collected 1985/1987
GGCGATTTAAAATGGCGAGATGCGTTGCTGGTCGCACATCGTGTGAACAGTAACGTTATATAGCCGCCGGATTTATAAGCTGCAATCAACAGGAATGCGGACAGCAGGGACGGCACAACTTATTGTCAGTGGGAGTGAGCAACATGTACCAGAAATTGCCTTATTATATGGCCTATCCGATACAGACAGAATATGATGAGAGAGCAGAAAGGACAGACCTGGAGTATATGAAAAGCCTGTACCCGGATCTTCCAAAGAGAATACTGCCTTATGTCGAAGAGGAATGTGACAGGATGGAATACACGGGGAGTGTGATGTTTGATGTTTATCCGGATAAATTGCAGCTACGCATCATGTGCAGCAGAATTTGCGAAAATGTAAAAAAACAGGAGAAAATGTTTGCCGGGGAAGAGCGGATGTTAAGAGATCTGGCGGAAGTTTTGTTATATCAGGAAATCTACCGACGCAGGGGCGAACAGAGAAAAAGGAAACAAAAAATTTACAGTTATTGTTCATTGCCAGGAAAATCTATGATATAATCATTCAGATTACAACAAAAGAAACGGATTCAGAAGAAGGGAACAGATACAGATGAAAAGTAATCTTATATTTATCGGTATGCCGGCTGTCGGAAAAAGTACAGTTGGTATTGTAGTAGCAAAAAGACTTGGAAAAGGTTTCATAGATTCAGATCTTCTGATTCAGGAACAAGAAGGAAAGCTTCTGCGTGAAATCATAGCAGAAGTCGGTGATGATGGGTTTTTAAAAATTGAAAATCAGGTAAATCGTGATATAAAAGCAGAAAATGCGGTTATTTCTCCGGGCGGAAGTGTTGTCTATTGCGAGGAAGCAATGAAACATTTTAAAGAAATCGGAATTGTTGTATATCTTCATGCTTCTTATCAGACAATAAAGAGGAGAATCAGAAATCCTCAAAAAAGAGGAGTTGTTTTGAAGGACGGTCAGACATTAAAAGACCTGTATGACGAGCGAAAAGTCCTTTTTGAGAAGTATGCAGATGTGACAATCAGTGAAGAGGGCTGTCAGATTGAAGAAACAATAGAAAATGTACTTGATGCTATTGAGAATTACTCTTAAAATAAAGCGTGAATATTACCGTCATAGAAAAAAGGGATTCCACAATGAAAGATTTTGTGTTATAGTTATGTATGGATTATATTGTAATTAAGATAGATAGTTCTTTTCGTATAGATAAAGACACAAGAATAAATCGTTACTGAACACAGGATCTGTGGGAAGTAATACAGAATCGGACAATTGAGGTGCAAAATGGAGCAATATATTATTAAGGGTGGTAATCCGCTGGTTGGGGAAGTTGAAATCGGCGGAGCTAAGAATGCGGCACTTGGAATTCTTGCAGCTGCAATCATGGCAGATGAACCGGTTTTGATTGAGAATCTTCCGGATGTGAATGACATTAATGTCATGCTGGAGGCAATCGAGGGAATCGGTGCAATGGTACAGAGAATTGACAGACATACAGTAAAGATCAATGGAAATACAATTGGAGATTTCAGTATTGATTATGACTATATTAAGAAGATCAGAGCGTCTTATTATTTGTTAGGTGCACTTCTTGGAAAATACAAGAGAGCAGAAGTAGCACTTCCGGGAGGATGCAATATCGGAAGCAGACCGATCGATCAGCATCTGAAAGGATTCCGTGCACTTGGAGCAGATGTAGACATTGAGTATGGTAAGATTGTTGCAGAGGCGGAAGAACTGAAGGGAACACATCTTTATTTCGATGTTGTGACTGTAGGTGCAACGATCAACGTAATGATGGCAGCAGCTATGGCTGACGGTCTTACGATCATGGAGAACGTAGCGAAAGAGCCACATGTTGTAGATGTAGCGAACTTCCTGAACAGTATGGGAGCAAATATCCGTGGTGCAGGAACAGACGTGATCAAGATCCGTGGAGTGAAGTCCCTGCACAAGGCAGAGTACTCCATCATTCCGGATCAGATCGAAGCAGGAACATTTATGTTTGCCGCTGCAGCAACACGCGGAGATGTGACAGTACTCAATGTGATTCCGAAGCATTTAGACGCAACGATCTCCAAGCTGGTAGATATCGGATGTGAAGTGGAAGAATTTGACGATGCAGTCCGTGTAGTGGCTAAAGGACGTCTGACAAGTACACAGGTGAAGACATTACCATATCCGGGATATCCGACAGATATGCAGCCACAGATCGGGGTTGTGCTTGCACTTGCGAAGGGAACAAGTACGATCACAGAAAGTATCTTCGAGAATCGTTTTAAATATTTAGATGAGCTGGCACGTATGGGTGCGAATGTCAAAGTTGAAGGCAATTCAGCAACAATCGAGGGTGTTGAGAAATTTACAGCAGCAAGAGTCAGCGCGCCGGATCTTCGCGCAGGAGCTGCGCTTTGCATCGCAGGACTTGCAACAGAAGGAATTACGATCGTAGATGATATTGTTTATATCCAGAGAGGATACGAACGCTTTGAAGAGAAACTCAGAAGTCTGGGTGGAATCATCGAGAAAGTGTCCAGTGAAAAAGAGATTCAGAAATTCAAATTAAAAGTTGGCTAAACCGAGGTTACTGTTTACAACAAGCTGCGGCCGGCAGCGAGCCGATACAGACAGAATCCGAAGAAATATGATGTGGGAACGTATGCAGGTGTCGGAACGAAAGTTCTGATACCTGTTTTCAGTTTATATGTCAGGAGTTATGGCGTAATAGGCGATCAGGCAGGTCGAATGAAACAGTGGCGGGATATTAACAAGAAAACAGCAGGAGCAACGAACGATGAATGAATTTGAACAGGCAGAAGAACGGAGAAAAAGACAGAGAGAAGAAATCAAACAAAAGAGGATCAGACAGCTCAGACGAAGAATGACTATTTCCGGCTGTATTTTGTTGTGCATAATCATAGCGCTGGCAGCCTTTGCAGTCAATGTGGCTAAGAAAAAGAAACTGGCAGCAGAACAGAAAAAGCAGCTGGAGCAGGAAATTGCACAGATGAATGAATCGCTGAATGACTGCTACAATACTTTCCTGACGGATAATGGAGTGTCAGCGGAAAAGTCTGATGTTACAGCATTTACGAAATGGCTGGAAAAGAACTATTCTGAAGAGATGGATGATTTATTTCCAGTCTATCAGAAGAATAAAAAGATAACAGTGCAGGATATTTATGATTCCTTTGGAGCAACTTTGCATGTTCTGTCAGATACATACGAAGGAAAATTAAAGGATGAAGCTACCGCTGCGAAGAATCATATCTATGAGAAGAAGGCAGCAGAGAACGGAACCGTGCAGATCACAGCAGCAGGTGACCTCTGTCTGGAGGAAGATGGATATGTTCTCGATTATTATGATACGGTAAATGACTTGTCCAAATGCATTTCCAAGACAATTCTGGATCAGACAAATGCAGCAGATATTTTCTTCCTGAATCATGAATATTGTATCAGTGACCGTGGAACCCCGCTGGAGGATAAGTATTATGTATTCCGTGCAAAACCAGAACGCATGAAGTTGCTGGAACAGATGGGGACAGATATTGTTTCAATTGCGAATAATCACATTTACGATTATGGTGCAGATGCGATGGATGATACGATCAATCTGTTAGATCAGGCGAAGATCACTCATGTTGGAGGCGGAACGAATCTGGATGAGGCAAAGCAGCCGACTTATTATATCATTAACGGAATCAAGATCGGATTTGTGGCAGCTTCCGAGGGAGAACAGTATAAATTTACACCGGAAGCAACAGATTCAACGACAGGTATTCTTACATCTTACGACACAACAGAGTATAATCAGGTGATCGCGGATGCATCAAAGGAATGTGATTATCTGATCGCATATGTTCATTGGGGAACAGAAGATGAGGATATGTATAATTCAACACAGACAGAGCATGGAAAAGAATTCCTGAAGTCAGGAGCAGATATCGTGATCGGAGGTCATCCGCATGTACTTCAGGGAATTGAATATACAGAAGATGGACCTATTGTATACAGTCTGGGCGATTTCTGGTTTAATGATGAGACAAAATATACGGGACTTCTGAATCTTGAGATTACATCAGAAGGATTGAAGCAGATGTCCTTTACACCGTGTGAGCAGAAAGACAGCCAGACACAGTATCTGAATAATGCAGAGTCCCAGAGAGCACTTTTTGATCACTTGCAGAAGATTTCACCGAATATTACAATCGATGATACCGGAGTGATCACGGAGTTGAAAGATGTTGATGCAGAATCATAGAAATATAAAAGTTTTATCAACTTCAGGAAACGGTATTGACATAATCAACAAGGTGTTGTATAGTCTGATACGAAACAAAATTAAATAGATGATACTTTCTCTTATTCAGAGCAGTGGAGATACAAAGGATCTAAGAAGCTGCGGCAACCCCTCGTAATAGGAAGGTGCCAACCTGAGCGAGTTATTTCGAACAATAAGAGGATTGTTAAGATAAACTGACAGTCCGCTTGATGCGGGCTGTTTTCATTATTGGCAATGTAAGCAAATGAAGACAGCACAAGCGAGAGAAAGTGAGATATTGCTGTGTGGACAGCAATCGGAAAGGAGAACAGATATGGAAAGAGAAAAGATTTTATTTACATCAGAATCAGTAACTGAGGGACACCCGGATAAGATGTGTGACCAGATTTCAGATGCGATCCTTGATGAACTGATGAGACAGGACCCGATGAGCCGTGTGGCATGTGAGACATGCTGTACAACAGGTCTTGTAATGGTTATGGGAGAGATTACAACACAGGCATATGTAGATATCCAGAAGATCCGTTTCAATGATAAGTTTTTGTATGCCGTGGATCTGCAAGAGGGACTGGAAGAGTGCGTGATCCCCAAGCTGATCATACAGCCCATCGTGGAGAACTCGGTACTACACGGATTAAAGGAGAGTGAAGAAGGAAATATCCTTGTGCGGATCACAGAACAGGAAGATGTCCTGTGTATTGAAGTAACCGATGACGGCTGTGGCGCTCCCGAAGAATGGATGGATGCCATCAATCACAGAAGACAGGAGCAGCTGGTGGGGCATATCGGGGTCTCTAACGTGGATACCATTATCTGGCTGACCTATGGGGAAGAATACGGCATCCATATGGAGAGTCTTACCTCAAACGCCGAAAACCCTACGGACGGACAGCGAACAGAAGAGGAAGGCGAAGTCCACGGCACGAAAGTGACATTACGGCTGCCGGTAAGATACGGAGAAGCCTGAGGAACCGATACAGAGCAACGGGCAGAGAGGAATTTTTACCGGATAGTGGGGAATATACAGAAAACGGGAAGAAATAATGGAGGGAGTAATACGATGTACAAAGTGATCGTGATCGATGATGAGATGCTGGTGCGCAGAGGAATCGTGATGGAGACAGACTGGCAGACACTGAACTGTGTCGTCGTGGCGGAAGCCGGCAACGGAATCGAAGGACTGGAAGCCGTGCGGAAATATCATCCGGATCTGCTGATCTGCGATATCCGTATGCCCAAAATGGACGGCATCGAAATGCTGAAGGAATTGCGGGCAGAAGGCAATGATGTCAGTGTGATCTTTTTAACTGCTTACAGTGAATTCTCCTATGCGCAGAGCGCCCTGAAATTATTGGCCAGTGACTATCTGTTAAAGCCTTTTGGAGACGGGGAACTGGAACAGGCAGTGAGCAATGCACTGGAGAAACGTAAGAGGACACAGGAAAAATTGGAAAACAGCAAGGAGGAGCCGCTTCCCGAACTGGTCTTAAATAAAGGCGATAAGAGCAAATATGTCATGGCAGCCGTAGACTATATTTCCGCTCATTATGGGGATCCGGAACTGTGTGTGGCCCAGATCGCAGAGCACCTGGGGATCAGTGAAGGACATTTGAGTCATACATTCAAAAGGGAGACGGATTACACGGTGGCGGCATACATTACCAGAGTGCGTATGCGCACTGCCATGAAACTGTTGAATGACTGCCGGAATAAGGTGTACGAAGTTGCAGAGCAGGTAGGCTATCGTGATGTTGCACATTTTTCCAGCAGCTTTAAGCGGATTGTTGGTGTTACTCCTTCCGAATACCAGGATAGAAGCATGTAAAGCTAAAAAGATGCACAAAAGAAACAATAAAATAGCAGAAAAACTATACATAGTATCAGAAATATTAAAATAATAACAGTTTTGCCTTATACAAATTGCTGAATTCCCAACGTATAATAGAATCATCAGAACGGAAGTGGGAAACATCCCATTCCAAGTACGTGAACCATGAAGGGTTATACAAACTATATGTTTCAAGGGAGGACAGCATATGAAGAAAAGAGTAGTATCGTTACTTATGATCTGTGCACTGAGTGTTGGTATGTTAGCCGGATGCGGCAGCAGCGAGACCCAGAACCAGGCAACTGGAAGCGCAGATAACACACAGACAGCCGGAACCGAGACGGTGGCAGAGACCAAGACCCCGGAGGTAGCCGACGACGCAAATCTTACTGCAACTCAGCAGATCATCAAACAGGCAGAAGGAATGACCATGGAGGAACTGGCACAGAAGGCCATCGAAGAATCCAACGGCAAGACCTTTTACGGTGTAGGTAATTCCAGCCGTGGTAAAGCAGCACTTCCTCTGTTCATCGAGTATCTGCAGTCTATTGATCCTTCTTACAGCATGGAATTTGACTGGCAGCAGCCTAAGAACAACAAGATCTTTGAACAGCTGACCGCTGATTCCCTGAAGCCGGAAGGAACCTTCGCAATGACCCTGATCCAGGATGGTAATCAGATCGAATCCAAGATGACACAGACCGGAATACTGGATACGTTCATTCCCAAGGAATGGGCAGAGGCTAACGGAACCACACCAGATGCGGTGGACGGTTATCTGGCATTACAGACGCTGAATAAGGTATTCGAATACAACTGTACCGGAGATAAAGTATATGACAACTGCTGGGACTTCGTGGCGGAAGGAACTCACGCATTGTTCATGGATATTGATTCCGAGGTTGTAGGTAAGAATTTCCTGTACATGCTGACCGAAGACAAATACGCAGCCATGTTAAAGGATGCTTTCAATGCATTACCCGCTGATGAGCAGGCTTACTTCCAGCCCACGATTGATGAGATGGAATCCGAGGCAAATGATTTAGGCTTAGGCGCTGATGGTAAATATGCCCTGGCATGGATCAAGCTCTGGGTAGGCAGCTACAATGCCCAGACCGATGATGGACCTATCTGTAATACGCTGGTATCCGATTCCGCTACCGATCAGTGTGGACTGTTAGTATACAGTAAACTGCGCTCCGTAGAAGAATCCGCAGGTGTATCTGTGAACAATATCAAGGTTGCCGCTTATCAGGATGATTATAAGGGAATCGGCGGATACGGTTACTGCCATTATCTGTTTGTTACCGATAACAGCCCGCTGCCTTGGACTGCATGTGCTTTCATCGCATACATGACCTGTACGGAAGACGGCTTCAGCGCATGGGGCAAAGACATGGGCGGTTATTCCGCTAACCCTGAAGTGGCAAAGGCAATCGAAGCTACCTATCAGCACAGCACCGGCGGTAATGATGAGAACGGTAATGTTGTATACGAGAGCAAAAATGACAGAGGCTTCGACTGGTGGTCTACCGATGGCGAACTGGTGCTGGAAGATCCTGAGTACTGCGCATCCGTATCCTTCACGGTAGGAAGCTGGATCGAGCTGTTACCGAAGTATACTGCTGAGTGATATATGATATAGAAAAGTGACTATTTGTCCTGTCAGAATAAGAAAATCTGCTACATCATGCCTGCATGGAAGTAGCAGTTTTCTTATTCGCAGGGGTGGATGGTTTACAGGACCAAAAGCTTGTATTGGGAAGAGAGGTTAACCATGAATCAGAGTGCCACAAAAAAAACAAGCAAGATGGTGATTGTTCTGAACAAGATCAAGACGTATTTCTCCAAGCCACAAAATATCATTCTGCTTCTGTTTGGTATTGTACTTACTTTTACCACAGTGGCGCCGATCGTGGCAATCGTCGAGGATACCTTCAAGATCCATCCGGGCACCATCGATGCACATCTTACCGGAAAGGCAAGCGGGTATTCCGTTGCCAACTATGCGGATCTGTTCACCAGTAAACTGGCGAGAACAAATCTGTGGACACCGCTGTTAAATACCGTGCTTCTGGCAGTATTTACCTGCCTGATCTCCATTTTGTTCGGCGGCTTGTTCGCATTCTTAATTACGAGGACCAATTTAAAATGTAAAAAATATTTAAGCTCTATTTTTATTTTCCCCTACATCATGCCCCAGTGGACACTGGCTGTGGTATGGCAGAATGTGTTCAACAGTAATGCAGTCACCGGAACCTCCAACGGACTGCTGGCATCTCTTTTTAATATTACGATGCCAAAATGGTGGTGCCTGGGGCTGTTCCCCAGTGCAGTGGTATTGGGACTGCATTACGCCCCCTTTGCCTACATCCTGATCGGCGGTATCTTCCGCAACATGGATGCCAATCTGGAGGAAGCAGCGACAATCCTGGATACACCGAAGTGGAAGACCATGTTCCGCATTACCTTACCTATGGTAAAACCGGCGATTCTTTCCACGATCCTGCTGGTATTCGGAAGCGCCATGGGAAGTTATCCCGTACCGCACTACCTGGGACTGACCACTCTGTCCACCAAGTACATCTCCATGAACTCCAAGTATACCGGGGAAGCCAGTATTCTTGCCATCATCATGATGATCTTTGGCGTGGCGATCCTGTTAATGAACCAGATGAGCTTAAAGAGCCGTAAGAATTATACGACGGTTACCGGTAAATCCGGACAGATCTCCAAGATCAACTTAGGAAAAGTCGGGAAATATCTGATCGCGGTCATCCTGATCGTCATCACCTTCTTCACCAGTATTTTCCCGATCCTGTCCTTCGCACTGGAGACTTTCCTTCCGAATCCGGGAGATTACAGTTTCCTGTACACCATGGATTCCAGCGCTCTGACCACTAAGTGGTGGCTGACAGATAACAACGGAGCCGGTGCTCTGTACGGACAGCCCGGTATCCTCCACAATCCGCTGATCTGGAGAGCATTCAAGGGAACGATGTTAGTAGCTGTCTGCTGTGCTCTGATCGCAGGTACGATCGGTACCCTGATCGGTTATGCAGTATCCAAGAACCGGAGAAGTAAATGGGCGAATTACGTCAATGGTGTGGCATTCCTGCCGTACCTGATGCCGTCCCTGGCAGTGGGCGCAGCGTTCTTCATCCTGTTCTCCAATGACAAAATCAACCTGTTCAATACTTACACATTGCTGATCATCGCAGGCGTGATCAAGTACATTCCTTTCGCCAGCAGAAGTGCACTGAACTCCATGCTACAGCTGTCGGGAGAGATCGAGGAAGCGGCCATCATCCAGGATATTCCCTGGTACAAGCGGATGCTGCGGATCATCATTCCGATCCAGAAGTCTTCCATTATCAACGGATATATGCTTCCGTTCATGACCTGTCTGCGAGAGCTGTCCCTGTTCTTACTGCTATGTACGCAGGGCTTTATCCTCTCCACGACACTGGATTATTTCGATGAGATGGGACTGTATGCATTTTCCAGCGCCATTAACCTGATCCTGATCGTAACGATCCTGATCTTTAACACTTTGGTAAATAAACTGACCGGGGCCAGCCTGGATGAAGGTATCGGAGGTAAATAACTATGCCGGAAATCAAATTAACACATGTTACAAAACGTTGGGGAAAATTCTATGCGGTAGATGATCTGAGTCTGGATATGGAGGACAATTCCTTTATCACTCTGCTTGGTCCCTCCGGTTGCGGCAAGACCACTACCTTACGTATGATCGCCGGTCTGGAGACCCCTACCAGCGGGCAGATCAAGATCGGAGACCGGGTGGTATTCGACAGTGAAGCGGGGATCAATGTTCCCGCAAATAAGAGAAAAGTCGGATTTCTGTTCCAAAACTACGCACTGTGGCCGAATATGACGGTATACCAGAACATCTCCTTCGGACTGGGCAATATCAAGGAAGAACTTCCCGTGATCGAAGAGGAAGCCAAAGCTTTAAAAAGCATGATCAAGGCACTGGAGAATCCGGGAGAGCTGGTAAAACTCATTGAGGAATGCAGAGATAAAAAGGGAAAATTAGACCTGGATATGGTCTATCTGAAGCTGATCGATAATTACACCATTTCTATCTATACTGCAAAGGAATTGTATAATTACAAACTCCATGAGGCAGCAGACAAAGAAAGTACATCAAAGCAAAAGAAGCAGGAACTGACTGCAAAATTGGACAGCATCCTGGCAGGTCATAAGGAAAAAGGGGAAGAGCTTAACGAGAAATTCGAAGTCGTATCCGGTGGCAAGGTAGTAACCAGGGTCAGAAAATATTCCAAGGAAGAGATAGACCTGGCAGTACGCAGAGTATCCCGTATTGTTAAGATCGGAATGTTCATGAATCGTTATCCTGCAGAACTGTCCGGTGGACAGCAGCAAAGAGTTGCCATTGCCAGAACACTGGCGCCGGAACCCCAGGTATTGTTCATGGATGAGCCGCTGTCTAACCTGGACGCGAAACTCCGTCTGGAAATGCGATATGAATTACAGCGTCTGCATGTAGAGACCGGAAGTACGTTTGTCTATGTGACACATGATCAGATGGAAGCCATGACGCTGGCAACGAAGATCTGCCTGATCAATAACGGCGTTTTACAGCAGTATGAGCCGCCACTGTCCGTTTACAGTAGACCCAATAACCTGTTTGTAGCGGATTTCGTGGGAAATCCTTCCATCAACTTTATCGAGGCGAAGGGAGAGCAGAACGCACAGGGCAATATTGAGGTTACCATTCTGGATGGCAGAAAAGCACAGTTTATTCCCGGAAAACCTCTGGATCTGCAAAGATGGTTCGCAGAGAGAGATAAGAACGAAGCCGATGAGGCAGCCCGTCACAAAGAGAAAATGCAGGATAAGAAAGCCGTGGAGAAATCCAACAAGGATGAAGTCTTCAAGTATCATATTGCCAGAGTGAATGAAGATGATTATGCACTGCAGGAAGCTCCCGTGATCACCAACGAGGATTTTGTCATCGGTGTACGTCCGGAAGCCCTGCAATTACACGATGGTGCAGGTCTGGACGGCGTGATCTACGGTGCTATGCCCACCGGTATGGAATCCACGATTAAGCTTCGCATCGGAGATTTTCTGCTGACCGGTGTAGTATTTGGAAATACAGCATACAAGATCGGACAGGAAGTGAAATTCGAAGTTGGTGGAGAGGATATCCTGCTCTTTGACAGGAAGTCAGGCAAACTGATTACGGCAGGCAGTCTGCATGTGTAGGAAAAACTATCAGGGAATAATATTTGATCTGGATGGTGTCATTTGCCATACGGACCGGTATCATTTCCTGGCATGGAAACAGATAGCGGATCAACTCGGAATTAATTTTGATGACCGGATCAATGACCGGATGCGGGGGGTGAGCCGTATGGACAGTCTGGAGATTTTGCTGGAAGAATATCACGGTGAACCGCTCACCGCAGCGCAAAAAGCAGCACTTGCGGAAAAGAAGAACCAATTATATGTAGGTCTGCTGCAAAATATGGGCGAGGCGGATTTGTCCGAAGAAGTCCGGAAGACTATGGATACGCTGCGAAGCCGCGGACGAAAACTGGCAATAGGATCTTCCAGCAAAAACACCAAACTGATCTTAAAAAGGCTTGGGCTTACCGGATATTTCGATGCCGTCAGCGACGGAACCAATATTACAAGGTCAAAACCGGACCCGGAAGTGTTTCTGTGTGCAGCACAGTATCTGGGGCTGTGTCCGGGAAAATGCCTGGTTGTGGAAGATGCAAAAGCCGGTATTCTGGCAGCAAAAGCCGGAGGATTCGACAGTGCGGGATTAGGGGAGGCAGCAGCTTTTGCTTTCGTAACATACCCCTTGCAAAGCTTTTCGGATTTACTGAAGCTGGACGGAAACAGGTAGTAAATAAAACGTATCGGAAATGAGACCGAATGTCTCACTACCGATACGTTTTTGTTGTAATCGAACAAAGATTCGTATATAATGAATATGTCTGCAAAACGAGAGCATCACAGATGCGGTTTTGCGAATGAGGTTCTGCATAGTTCCAATCTTTTGAAACAGGTGCTACAGGGTTAATACAGGAGGCAGCAATATGAAAATCATCCATTGTGCGGATATCCATCTGGATTCCAAAATGAGTGCAAATCTGACTAAAGAAAAAGCGAGAGAACGCAAGACGGAATTGCTGACTACTTTTCAGAATATGGTTACCTACGGGGCAGAGCAGGGCGTGGCGGCGATCATAATCGCAGGAGATCTGTTCGATACGAAAAACGTATCCGCTACCGCCCGGAATGTGGTAAAAGACTTAATTCAGGGACATCCCAAAATAGCTTTTTATTACTTACAGGGGAATCATGACGAAGGAAGCTTTACGTCCGGTCTTTCGGAACTTCCGGAGAATCTTCATCTATTTGGGAACAACTGGACAAGCTATGAACTTTCAGGGACGGAGAATACCTCCGGTAAGGGAGTTGCGGTTACTGGGGTGGAACTGACACCGGAAAACAGTGGAAGCATATATAATACGCTGTCACTGGATGTGGATCAATGCAACATTGTAGTCCTGCATGGGCAGGAATCGGAATACAGTGCGAGAGATAAGGCGGAGATCATTCATCTGACGGCATTGAAAAATAAGGGAATTGATTATCTTGCCCTGGGACACATCCACAGCTATAAAAAAGAGCGTCTGGATGCGAGAGGCGTCTATTGTTATCCCGGCTGTCTGGAGGGCAGAGGGTTTGATGAATGCGGAGAGCATGGATTTGTGATGCTTGATATTGATGAGCTGACAGGTACAATTGACAGTACGTTTATTCCTTTCGCATCCCGGAAGCTCTATACCATCCCGGTGGATATTACCGGTTGTGAATCCACGACGGACATCCTGGAACGGATGAGAGCCGAGACAGCCGGGAAAGGTTACCCGGAGAAAAGTCTGATCAAGTATGAACTGGTCGGGAAAATAGATGTGGAAAGTGAAAAGGATATTGACTTTCTGTTACATCAGTTCAGCCACCTTTTTTATTTTGTGAAGATTAAGGACAGCTCTGCGTATCTGGTGGATTATGCTGCTTTTGCAAAGGATAAGTCCTTAAAGGGAGAGTTTATCCGTACTGTCATGGGCAGAGAAGATCTGTCGGAAGAGGACAAGGCGACAGTGATACATTACGGATTGCAGGCACTGGCCGGAGAGGAGATCCTAGACGCATGAAACTGATCAAATGTCACATTGAGAATTTCGGAAAACTAAGTGACTTTACATATGATTTTACAGATGGCTGCAACACCGTCTGTGAGGAAAACGGCTGGGGAAAAAGCACACTGGCTGCATTCTTACGCGTTATGCTGTTTGGATTCCGGAATGAAGGGAAGAGGGACCCACTGGAAAATGAGAGGAAGAGATACAGTCCTTGGCAAAAGGGGGTCTACGGCGGAGAACTGCAATTTGAAAGTGAAGGAAAGCAATATTCTGTCCGCAGAACCTTCGGAAGTAAAAGCGCAGAAGATGAATTTCAGCTGACAGATACGAAAACAAATCTTCCATGCAGTGATTTTACACAAAATCTGGGAGAAGAGTTGTTCCGGATCGACGCAGGATCCTTTGAACGAACGATTTTTATCTCACAGAATGACTGCGAGACCTTTGTTACGGACGGCATCAATGCCAAAATCGGGAATCTGGCGGAGAATACGGACGATATCAATAATTTTGAGACAGCGGACAAGCGGTTGAACGATCTGTTAAACAGCATGTCACCCTCTCGTAAGACCGGATCGCTCCGTCAGAGCAAGGACCGCATTACGGAACTGAAGACGCAGATCCGTAACGGGCAGGAGATACAGAATACGATGGAAAGTATTGATACCCGGAAAAAGGCGGCGATCGAGGAGAGAGAAAAGCTTTCTGCGGAACTGACAGAACTGCAGGAGAGACAAAAGGAACTGGGAATTTATAAGGATCAACAGGCGAAAAAAGAGAAGTACCTGGATCTGCGTGCAAAAATGGCACAGAGACAGCAGACTTTAAAAGAAGCGGAAAGCTATTTTAACGGCGTGATACCAAAAGGGGAAGAATTACGCGAAAAAGCAGCCGTCTGCAATCAGGGGATTTCTGTCCGCAAGGCAATGGAAATCTATTGCCTGACAGAGGAAGAACAGGCGCAGTGTAAAGATAATTTTCCCATGGCGGACAATGCGCAGTTGGAAGAAAAATATGCTGAGGCACAAGAACTTGAGAGCCTGGAAAGCGCAACAAGAAAAAATGCCCTGTCAGGGGAAGAGAGCAGGCGGTTAGAGGAGCTTTCCGGATATTTTGCGGAAGGAATGCCGCAGGAGGCGGAGATCGACAGTGTAAAAAATGCCTGGACGAACCGCAATGAAGGAAAAAGTCTTCTGCAGGCGAAAGAAATACAGAGGAAAACCCTGCAATCCATACAGGCACAGGAAGATGCCAGATGCTTACGGGAGCAGGAAGAAGCAGGTAAAAGGAAAAAAATGCTGTTGCTTTTTGGCATTCTTTTATCGCTTGGTGGTTTTGCTGTGATCCTGTTGGGACAGGGAGTGATCGGAGGAGTCCTGGTCGTACTGGGAATTGCAGCTGTGGCAGCGGCACTGTTGTTTACAGCAGGCAGATCTAAAGACCAAACGGGAGAAAATACCGAGCTTTCCCGTTTGGAACAGGAAATGGAAGAACTTGAGGCACAGGTCTGCATAGAGGAAGGACAGATTGAGGATTTCTGCACTCGTTGGGGACTTCGGGAAGGACTGGAACTGACCTCCTGGCTTGTGGAACTGCAGAATAAGAGAAGAGATTACGAGGCACTTTTGGAGCGGCAGAAGCAGGCTGGATCAGATGAAAAGACTGCGAGAATTGCCGCACTGCAGAAAGATTTACAGCAGTTTTTTGCAGAATACGGAGAAGTACCGGAAACACAAAACTATCTTGCAGCATTGCATGAACTGGCGGGAAAGTGCAGACAGAGACAGCTTTTATTGGAAAAACAAAAGAAATATTTACAGCAAAAGCAGAAATACGAAGCGTTGGCAGAACAGGTAAAAAATTATCTGATGTCGTTGCAGCTGATTCCGGAGGAGCACCCGGAAGAACAGCTGGCCGAACTGGAAAGTCATAGAAAGGATTATGAGAAGGAGTTACAGGAATATCGGAGAATCGAGCAGGAGATAAAAGCGTTTGAAGAGAAAGAGGACATTCCGGCACTTCTGGCACTGAAGATCCCGGAGGGAGAGGAATCCCTGGAAAGTCTGGCAGATGAAATGCAGGTCCTTTCGGAGCGTATGGAAGAACGTTTTCAGACCATTGACAGCTATCAGAAACAACTTTCCGACTTACAGGAATCCTGGGATACTGTGGAAAATATGCAGGAAGAGCTGGAAGCGTTGCAGGAGAAGACAGAGGAAGGACTCAAACAATATGAATTGCTTGGAATGACGAAAAATCTGTTGGAACAGGCAAAGAGTTCGTTCACTGCGAAATATACAGAACCTGTCATGCAGGGGTTCCGGAAATATTACAGGATGCTCACGGGAACGGAATGCGAAAATTATCAGATGGATGCCAATACCAGATTACAGGTGATTGAAGGAAATATGCCCAGAGACATCGGATACCTGAGTCTGGGCAACCGTGACCTGATCGGTATCTGTATGAGACTTGCTTTGGTGGAAGCCATGTATGAGGAACAGAAGCCGTTTTTGATTCTGGATGACCCTTTTGTGAATCTGGATGAGAACCGGACCAAGGGAGCAATGCGGTTCCTTACAGAGATCGCGAAAGAGTATCAGGTGATTTATTTTACCTGCCATGGCAGCAGGGAATAAGGGAAGGCTGTAGTTTATATTTGTAGAATCAACCGATTCTGAGAAATCAGACGGTAGAGATAAGAGATATACATAGACTACAAAAGAGAAAGGGGTACTTGTATATGGGAAGAGGTAAAACAGGAAACTTTTGGAAGGCAGCGGCAATTCTTCTGGGGTGTGCATTACTGACAGGCTGCGGAAATACCGGAGAAGTGGACGATTATGCTACAAACATCGGATATGAGGCAAGGGGTAGCAATGGGACTACGCAGGTGGTGCAGTCGGAAAGCGGCAGCAGCGCAACAACACAGACTGCAGGGATTCCAAAGGAGGAGATCAAGGTAGGAGTACTGCATCTGTCGGATCCGGCGGAGGGCAGCGGTTATACATATACGCATGATCTGGGAATTCAGGGAATGCAGCAGAATCTGGGATTATCAGATGATCAGATCATCCGCAAGATTAATGTCAATGACAGTGATACGCAGGAGACCAGACAGGCAATTCAGGAATGTATTGATGAAGGCTGTAATATCATCTTCACTACCAGCTGGGGATATATGGAAACTACAGCGGAAATGGCGGAAGAATATCCGGACGTGTACTTCTCCCATGGCACCGGCTACCTGAGCAACGGTAAAAATTTCAACAACTATTTCGGCAGAATTTATCAGGCGAGATATTTGAGCGGTATCGTGGCGGGAATGAATACTTCTTCCAATAAAATCGGGTATGTGGCAGCTATGGATTCTTCCAATTCGGAGGTCACCGGCGGTATTGATGCCTTTGCACTCGGCATCTATTCGGTGAATCCGGACGCAAAGGTATACGTAAAGGTGACAAACAGCTGGTACGATCCCGAGGGAGAAAAAGCTGCGGCACAGACGTTACTGGATATGGGCTGTGATGTGATTGCACAGCATTGTGATACCGTATATCCCCAGACGCTGGCACAGGAAAAAGGTGTGTACAGTATCGGATATAATTCGGATATGAGTAAGGATGCTCCGCAGTCCTGCCTGTGCAGTGTGGTATGGAACTGGAGTGCTTACTATACGGCAGCAGTGCAGAGCGTCATTGACGGCAGTTGGGACGGCAGCAACTATTACGGCGGCATGAATGAAAATCTGGTGGGCATCACGGATCTGGCGGATTTCTGTGCGGAAGGAACGAAAGAGAAAGTAGAAGAAGCCAAGAAGCAGATTTTATCCGGAGAAAACGGGGTATTTGACGGTGTGATCGAGACTAATACGGGAGAGACTGTGGGCAAAGAAGGAACAACGCTGGATGATGCAACGATCACCGGAGGTATCAACTGGTATTTCAAGACCGTATCTGTGGTAGAATAGGGGGCATTTTCATGAGTATACAAAAAAAGATTCTGTCAATGACCATTGGACCGGTAGTATTGCTGGGACTGTTATCTATCTTTTTTATGCTGACGACGGTACGCAGTTCCATGATGGAGGAAATCGAAGAAGGACTGAAGGGAACGGCTGCGGCAACGCTGGCAGCGTATGACCAGAACACCGGTGACTATATGGAATCCAGTAATGGCGACATCTGGAAAGGCAGCTATAATATCTCCCGTTCTGAGAGCCTGGTGGATCGGATCAGGGACAATACAGGAATGGATGTGACTTTTTTCTACGGGGACCGTCGCATCATGACTTCCGCCGTGGACAGTAACGGAGATCGGATTCTGAATTCTCCGGCAGGAGACAGGATCGTGGAGAAGGTATTACAGAACGGAGAAGAGTATTTCAGCAGTGCGGTATCTCTGGACGGAGTCATGAATTACGGATATTTTATGCCGGTCTATCAGAACGACTCTACGGAAATCATCGGCATGGTATTCGTGGGTGCGAATAAAGAGGACAAGGATGCCGTGGTGAACGGCATGATCTTTGGCATCGGTGCAGCTGTATGTGTGGCGATGATCCTGTGTATGGGCGTGGGACTGAAGCTGGCCACTTCCATCAGCCGGAATATCAAGAAGAGTATCGGTATCATGGGGAAGGTCGCAGAGGGTGATCTGACTGTCTGGGTTGATGACAAGATGTTAAAGCGGAAGGATGAGATCGGAGATCTGTCACGGGTTACTGTAAAATTAAAGGATACTCTGAAGGGTATCTTGAAAGGAATCTCCCAGAATTCCGAGAATCTGCTGGAGGCTTCCAAGGCGTTGGGAACTGCGGCGGATACCACCAACGGTACCATGAACGAGGTACAGAGTGCTGTAAATCAGGTCGTAGAGAATTCTACCGAGCAGTCCCGGAATTCCGAGAGTACTTCCGAGAACATGCGGATCATGGGAGATCATATCACCGAGACTTCCACAGAGGTGGATACGTTGAACGCCCATGCGGATTCCATGCAGAAGTCCAGTAAGAAGACAGCAGATACGCTGGCACAGCTGTGCAGTATCAATGAAGAAGTGGAGCGGATCATCGGAGAGGTCAAGGAACAGACCGACCGCACCAACGTATCGATCCAGAAGATCAATACCGCCATGGAATTCATTACGTCCATCGCCGAAGAGACGAACCTGTTAAGCCTGAATGCCTCCATCGAAGCGGCTAGAGCCGGAGAGAGCGGAAGAGGATTCGCCGTAGTGGCAGACCAGATCAAGAAGCTGGCCGAACAGTCCAACCAGTCCGGTCACGAGATTGAAGACACTACGAAAGCATTGATGGAAGATTCCGCCCGGGAAATGGAGATCATGCAGCGGATGCAGGAGATCATCACCGAACAGAGTGGAAGTATGCAGGAGACCAGAGCCAATGTCTCAGAGGTATTGAAGGAGATTGAAGATTCCATGCAGAGTATCCTGCAGATCAGAGAGAGTACCGGCAGACTGGCTGAGTCCCGTGGAGAAGTCATGGAGGCTGTGGAGCAGCTTTCGCAGATTGCGCATGACAATGTAGATAGTACGCAGCAGACCTATACCGAGACACAGGAGGTTCTGGATACCTTTAAACAGGTATATGACAGCGCCGGACAGTTGAAGAAGATCGCAGATGAACTGGCGCAGAGTATGCAGTACTTCAAGATTCAATAGTTGATTTCGCATAAAATAAAACCAGGGACAGCTTTCGGATGTTTGGATTCGTAAGGCTGTTCCTGGTTTTTTACACAAGTTCGTTGTGCGATTCTTGTCGTTTGGCAGGTGGTTTATTCTTCAGATTCTTCCCTGTCCCCGCTTCCGGCAGCCCGGACGGTGATGCCGTTGACTTCGATATTACCGTCCAGCTCGATAACGAGACACTGTCTGCCGTCAATCAGCTTCGTGTTGACGAGATCCGTGCGCTCAGGATTGACCTTAATGACCACATCCGGTGTCTTGACCTCGAAACTGCGGGGATTATAGACATTGCTCATCATGAGAGCCGTGTTCTCTCCGGCAGTCTCGTCAAAACACTGATCGAAGACGTCCATGCGGTCGTTCGCTACACCGCTACTGGCGAAGATCGTTTTCACTTCATTTTTATCCAGCATGACAGGTTCGGGATCTTCCTTATGCTCCTGGGCAATCTCGCTCATTTTTTCATGAATGTTCTTTACTACTTCAATGGCACAGGTATCGCCTAATGTCTCCTCCACCAGTGATTGGAAGGTTTCCTTCTGACCGCCTGCGGACAGGGGGAGAGGACAGCCTAACATCAGCTCCACGAAGTTCTCCTTTAATTCCTCCGCATCCTTGGAATAGTACAGAGTGCTGTGCAGATCGGTGCTCCGGTCATTGAAAGCCGGGAACAGGAAAGCAGCGTCCGGCATACCTACCACCCAGTCCCGGATACGGTTTTGGAAGGTGTTTTCCACTGCGTTGTAGCTTAGTCCCGGCTTGGACAGATCCACAGGGCAGATGCAGGTAAGAATATAGTCATAGACTTCATCGGAAGCATCCTCCATCTCGATACCGTCTCTGGTGCGTCCCGGCACATCGTAGGCATCATGGATCAGCAGGATCAGATAATTGCCCACATATTCATAAGACTCAATGATGCGGTCGTAGAACTGCTCAAGCAATGCATCATCCTTCAGACGGCTGTCCCGCAGACGCAGCAGGAATTCCTGTGTGCCGCCCTCCGTTTCACTCTTTAACGGGAACTCTAGATTCAGCAGATTTTTGCCGATGGTGCCGGACAGACTCTTCCGCAGAATCTCGAAGTACTTGAACATCTCTTCCTCCGGCAGTGCCAGAAAGGCCTGCTTTAATTCTGTCTTTTTATTTTTTTCTCCATCCACATAGCATCCGCAGATCCGGGTGATGGAGCAGTTTTTCGGGGTGAACAGCTTTTTGATCTCGCTGATTTCCTGTTTTGTCATGAGAGTACCTTCTTTCGATTTGATGATATCAGTATAGTATAAAAAACGTGATGGGACAAGTGCTGCTAAAATACTCATTGCTTTTTTCATTAAGAAAGCATATAATGATTAATAGATAAGGAATTGATTATCGGGAGAGTTCCTGCCATATAAGTGGAAGATTTTAAACTCGGGAGAGCTCCTGCCATATAAGTAGAGAATTTTAAATTCTGAGAGAGCAAATAATAAAATATTTGCTCTCTTTTTGTTTTATACCGAAGAAAGGAAGTATAATGGAAGAATTCAAATTGTACAGTATTTCGGATGAATATGTGGAATGGATTCGAGAGGATTTCCCGAATGTATATTCCAACAAAGTGAATACAAGGAGCTAAGCAGAAAGCAATGAATGATATGACTGCAGGATATGTGAAATCGGCATTGGATTATCATGCATTAGAAGCCCGGTGCGATTTATTTGAACGTAAGTAGAATGAGGTTATAGAATTTTTAGAAATCTTTCATTTTGCTATAATTGTTTTCTGACAGATAAGGTGTTATCATAACATTATCAAGAGAAGCCAATCACCACAGGCGACATATAGTGATGATCCGGAGACGATTTTACCGCCCCCGCGCTGGCAGAAAGAAAGAGGCGCGTGTTTATGGAACAACATGATTTAAGTAAGATTCAAAAATTACAGGAGAAAGGAAAATCCGACAAGATCATCAAATATCTGAGTTCTTCCGATGACACGGTGGTGGTAGCCGCACTGGAAGCGTTGAGCCGGATCAAGGATGAAGACAGTGTCAACAGCATTGCCCACATGATCGACAATCCGGATACGAAGATCCGTGTCGAAGCAGCAAAAGCGTTAGGAAGCATCGGCACCGAATATGCCAAGACCTATCTGCTGCACAGACTGAATGCAGAACAGGATGAGACCGTGAAGACAGCCATCAAGGAAGCACTTCACACCCTGGCAGAGCATCATTAATTTGCTTTACTCGTAGTTTTTCTACTTATACATTTTCCCTCTTATTGGCGTCCGGGTCATTCCGGGCGCCTTTTTTTACCTTTTTTATTCTGCGAAATTTGGAAAAATCTTGCGATGGGTTCTGCTTGAAGCTACGACGCATATCTATTTATAATAGAACGGTACGTGAAAAAAGTAGTTTTGTAGTCATGGAGGTAGTTTAATGGAAAAATTAAACATTACAACTACAAAGGATAATGAAAAAGTATACAAAATCCTGGGGGATCTGATGAATGCCAACAAGGAATTCCAAATTATGATCACGGTTCCTTCTACGAAAAACGCCAAAGACAGCACAGTAAAAGCGACAGAAAAAAAGGAACAGACCCGGGAAGTCATCCATGACCTGGAAAAGGATGTCACGGATATGATCCATGAGATCGGAGTGCCGGCACATATCAAAGGGTATCAGTATCTGCGGGAAGCTATCATGATGTCGGTAGAGGATCCGGCAATGATCAGTTCTATCACAAAGATCCTGTATCCGACCATCGCCAAGCGGTTCCAGACCACACCCAGCCGCGTGGAGCGCGCTATTCGCCATGCCATTGAGGTTGCCTGGAGCAGAGGGCGCATGGAGACCCTGGATGCCATGTTCGGTTACACGATCGACACGGGCAAAGGCAAACCTACCAATTCGGAATTTATCGCACTGATCGCTGACAGAATCCGGCTTTCCTACAGATCATGAGAAATTTGAAACGAAAAGTTAGATGAAAAAGTAAATGATGACTGAATAATAGCAATAATTACTTTGTTTTACTTGTATGGTGAAATAAGTAATTATTGCTATTTTTATATAAACTAACTATATGGAAAAACAACGGGATTCAAAATAAAAGATATTGATAAATGAATTTTAAAATGGTATAATTTGTTAAAAAGATGCCACAAATGACTAAAGAAACAACGCTTAACGAATTTAACGATTCAAACGCTTTAAACGAAATACATGAAGTGGAGGAAAAAATGAAGATATCGACAGCAGAAATTAAGATTTATATTATTGAATGCGTAAAAACATATGGCATGTATACTAATGATGATTTTAAAAAATACATAATTCAAAAAAGTGGGAAAATACCTACGAAAAATCAAATTGCCGGAGCTATTGCACAATTAGTTGACTCAAATGATATTTCAAGAGTTGGGAGAGGCTTATATTCTAAAGATATAGAAAGTACATCTGTTAATACGAAAGCATCTTCTAATAATGCTAAAGAGGATACATTAAAAGCTGAAATTTACAATACTTTGAGTAAGGTGGAAAAAGAATTAGTAAGTGCAATAGGTTCGGTTAATGTTTTTGATTTAAATAGTGAAAACTTTGAGATTATAAAGAAGATACGTGGATTAAAAGACACTATAGAAGAAATAAAGGGTCAATGTAAATAGTTGATGATAATTGTGGAAAAGAGGGAATATGCTTCAGGAAAATAGTCGAACAGAATTTAAATCGGAATTAAATGACAAACTGGAAAAAGAAGTTGTAGCATTTCTGAACAATAAAGAGGGAGGAATACTCTATATCGGTTTAGATGATATAGGGAGCCCTATCGGTGTGCCGGAATTAGATTCTACGCAATTGAAAATAGCAGATCGAATAAAAAATAATATTCTTCCATCAACTATGGGATTATTTGATATTGTAACAGAGGAAATAGATAATATTCCAATCATTAAAATTTTGATTTCCAGTGGACTTGAAAAGCCGTATTATATTAAAAAACAAGGGATGTCGCCGAATGGATGTTTTATGCGGATAGGAACATCTACGCAACCGATGCCGACACCGCTGATAGACAATTATTACAGTAAAAGGCTTCATAATACATTAAGAAATATCACATCCCCCAGACAGGATCTGACATTTGCACAATTAAAAATATATTATCAGGAAAGAGGAATGGAGTTAAATGATAAATTTGTAAATTCGCTGGAACTCCTGACCCCGGATGGAAAATATAATTATGTTGCATATTTATTAGCAGATGAAAACGGCATATCAGTAAAGGTCGCAAAATATGCAGGAAAAGATAAAGTAGATCTGATTGAAAATGAAGAATATGGTTATTGTTCTTTGATTAAAGCAACCTATCAAGTGTTGGAAAAATTAAAGATTGAGAATGTTACGAGAACAAAAGTGACAACTGCGCAGAGAACAGAAACAAATCTGGTTGCACCTATTCCTATGCGAGAGGCTGTAATAAATACAATTGTTCATTCTGATTTTACGAGAGAGATCCCTCCGGTTTTTGAAATTTTTAGTGACAGAATGATTTTTACTTCCTATGGAGGATTGATACCGGGACAGAGTGAAGAGGATTTTTTTAGCTGTAGCAGCATGCCAAGAAATCGTGAATTGATGAGAGTATTTAAAGATGTAGGACTTGTGGAACAGCTAGGGTCAGGAATGAGCAGAATTCTCAAAGTATATGATAAGAGCATCTTTCATATTTCAGAGCATTTTATTAAAGTAGAGATTCCATTTTCAACAGAACAAAAAGAGGATACCAATATCATTGCCAATGGCAATGATGTTGGCAATGATATTGGCAATGAAAAGTCGGAAGAAATGGAAACTTTGGAGATCCTAAAAGAAAATCCATTTGTCACAGCAAAACAAATGGCAAAACAAATGAGCATAAGTCCGAGAAAGGTAGCTCGTCTTATAAAGGCACTGAAAGAAGAGGGAAAAATAGTTAGAGTAGGATCGGATCGAAAGGGTTACTGGGAGATTAAAGATTTGTAAATTGCCTTTGAACTCTTTTCTATGAATCGTAAACATGGTATAATCAATCTATATTTTGAATACAAGCCGTAGCATATGTGGAGGGTTTACATGAAAAAAATTCTTTTTGCCGCATCGGAAGGCGTACCTTTTATCAAGACCGGAGGACTTGCGGATGTCGTAGGATCTTTGCCGAAGTATATTGACAAGGAGTATTTTGATGTAAGAGTGTTTATCCCGAAGTATACCTGTATGAAACAGGAGATGAAGGATAAACTCAGGTATGTGACACATTTCTACATGGATTTCAACTGGCAGAATGTGTACGTAGGTGTTCTGGAGGCAGAGGAAGCCGGGGTGCATTATTATTTCATTGATAATGAGAGTTATTTCGGTGGTTTCAAGCCTTATGGGGATGATCCCAGATATGAGATCGAGAAGTATGCATATTTCTGCAAGGCAGTGCTGTCGGCATTACCGCTTTTGAATTTCCAGCCGGATCTGATCCATTGCCATGACTGGCAGACCGGTCTGATCCCGGTATACCTGAAGGAGCGTTTCCATGGCGGAGATTTCTACCGCAACATGAAGTCTGTGATCACCATACATAATCTGAAGTTCCAGGGAAAATGGGATGTGAAGACGGTACAGAGCATTACCGGATTGCCGGAGTATTATTTTACCTCTGACAAGCTGGAGGCTTATAAGGATGCAAATCTGTTAAAGGGCGGTATCGTATTCGCGGATGCAGTGACCACCGTAAGTGATACCTATGCGGAGGAGATCAAGACTCCGTTTTACGGTGAGGGCCTGGACGGATTGCTGCGTGCGAGAAGTCATGATCTGCGCGGTATTGTCAACGGCATCGACTATGGAGAGTTCAATCCGGAGACGGACAAAAATATCGTAAAAGCCTATAATGCAGTGAATTTCCGCAAGGAAAAGGTGAAGAATAAGCGAGCCCTGCAGGAAGAGCTTGGACTTCGCGTAGATGATAAGAAAATGATGATCGGTCTGGTATCCAGACTGACAGACCAGAAGGGTCTGGATCTGATCGCTTATGTGATGGATGAACTGTGTCAGGATGATATTCAGTTCGTGGTACTGGGCACCGGTGAGGAACGCTATGAGAATATGTTCCGTCATTTCGACTGGAAGTATGGAGACAAGGTGTCTGCCAATATTTATTATTCAGATGCACTGTCCCATAAAATCTATGCGGCTTGTGACGCTTACCTGATGCCGTCTCTGTTCGAGCCCTGCGGTCTGAGTCAGTTGATCGCGCTGCGCTACGGTACCGTACCTATCGTCAGAGAGACCGGCGGACTGAAGGATACCGTACAGCCTTACAATGAGTATGAGAGCACTGGTACAGGCTTCAGCTTTACGAATTACAATGCACATGAGATGCTGAATACGATCCGTTATGCGGAGCATATTTATTACGACAGGAAGAGAGAGTGGAATAAGATCGTGGATCGTGCCATGGCCACAGATTATTCCTGGAAAGTATCCGCCGGAAAATACCAGGAGATGTATGACTGGCTGATCGGATAAAGAACTGAAATAAGGTAAGATAACATATGGCAGATAAGAACAGTTCCAAGAACAATTTTATCATGCAGGCAGGTATTCTGGCGGCAGCCGGAATCATCAGCAGAATCATAGGGCTCCTTTACAGGGGCCCTTTACAGAGTGTCATTGGGAATCTGGGACTGGGGTATTACCAGTCTGCGTATAACTATTATACGATCATTCTGCTGATCTCCTCCTACAGTATTCCCTCGGCGATTTCCAAGGCGATTGCACAGAAGCTGGGAGAGAAGGAATACCGCAATGCCCATAGATTGTTCCATGGAGCCATGATCTATGTATTGGTGGTTGGCGGTATAGCTAGCCTTTTTCTGTTTTTCGGAGCGGGATTATTCGTGTCCGGAGCGGCGGTTACGGTACTTCGTACTTTTGCACCGACGATCTTCGTCTACGGTATTTTGGGAGTATTGCGTGGATATTTTCAGGCGCATAAGAGCATGGCGCAGACTTCCGTGTCACAGATTCTGGAGCAGATCGCCAATGCGGTAGTCAGCGTAGGTGCGGCATATCTTCTGATCCAAATGTTTATGGGAACGATGGAGGTTCCGACGGATCAGGCAGGGCAGGTGATGAGAGCAACCTACGGTGCTGTGGGAAGTGCACTGGGAACAGGTGTCGGCGTATTAGTGGCGCTACTTTTTATGGCGGGAGTCTATGCTCTGAATCGTGGAATGATCCTGCGCAGAGTGCAGCGTGACAGGCATGAACATGTGGATTCCTACGGACAGATATTCAAGACGATCACACTGGTGGTGACACCGTTTATTTTGAGTACGGCTGTATATAACTTAAGCAGTACGGTCAACAACAGTATCTACACCAAATGGTATCCGTCTCTTCGCAATCTGGATACGGTATCTATTTATGAAAAATATGGTATTTTCTCCGGACAGTCCCTGACAATGTCCAATATTCCCATAGCCTTTGCATCTGCTATGGCTTCTGCCATGATCCCTTCCGTAGCACAGCTGATGGCAGCCCGGGATGTGAAGGGAGCCAGAGAGAAGATCGGACTGGCAGTGAAGACTACCATGGTGATCTCGATTCCCTGCGCTGTGGGACTTTTTGTACTGGCGAAGCCGGTGATCAGTCTGCTGTTCACGAATAAGACGGCAGAGGAATTGAATCTGGCGGCAGCTCTTTTAATGACATTGTCACTGTCGGTTATCTTTTATGCACTGTCGACTCTGAACAGTTCGATTTTGCAGGGACTTGGCAAAGTCAATACCCCGATCATCAATGCGGGGATCTCGTTGGTGGTGCAGACGGTGGCAGCAGTGCTGCTTCTGATGTTCACAAGACTGGATCTGTACAGCATTGCCATCGCCAATACGCTGTATTCCGGTATGATGTGTGTGCTGAACCAGTGGGCGGTAAGAAGAGCGGTAGGCTACCGGCAGGAGATCGTAAAGACTTTCGTCATTCCGGCGTTCGCCTCCGCGTTTATGGGAGCGGCAGCCTGGGCAATCTACGAGGGTCTGTATATGGTGACGAAGTCCATGCGGATCTCTGTCATTCCTGCGATCGTAATTGCTGCTGTAGTCTATTTTGTCATGCTGATATTGATGCGGGGCATCACGGAGCAGGAGCTTCGCAGCTTCCCGAAGGGATATCTGTTAGTGAAGGTAGCGAAGAAGTGCCGCTTATTGAGATAATGAGAAGCGATGACAGCTACGATGCTCTAGGTGAAGAAACAGTGAAGAGAATAAGTACAGAAAGGAGTCTGCCTCATGACAATGTTATTGTCGAAGGCAGATTTTTGCGTACATGGGGCGTAGATATAAGGAGCATGCTGATTAAGCCCCGGGGAAATCGAGAGAGCGGGGCGCAGAGAGGAAAAGAAGCTAAATAAGCCCCCGGGGCATGAAACCACGGGGGCACAAAGTCAAGGTATATCATGGAATAGAAGTGAAAAACTTTCAAATGTATCAATTATCTCTGGCAGAACGGATCCCCACCATTCTTGAATAATGTGATCATTTCTTGACCGACACTGATAGTGGAGGGCAGATCCGGGACATCCTCTCTGGAGAACCAGACAGCCTCGCCAAGCTCCGATTCCTGCAAAGTAATAGAAGGATCCCCCTCCAGCTTCGCGAAGAAGCCGATCATGGCGGAATCACTGAAGGACCAGGGTTGGGATTTGTAATAGACCAGATCGCTGACCTTTAAACCGACTTCTTCCATGATTTCCCGGCGGGCAGCACCCTTGAAAGTCTCACCGACTTCCACGAAGCCTGCCACCAGTGCCCAGTGACGATAGGAACCGCCGGCGTAGCGGGTCAGCAGGATCTTGTCCTGTTCGGTATCCACGATGGCGATAATGACAGCGGGAGAGATCTTGGGATATTCAATCTGGCCGCACTCCGGGCAGATGCAGGCCCGCTCTGTGGTGCTGTGAATTGTGGGATGTCCGCAGCGGCCGCAGAATTTCCGGTCCAGACGGAAACGATTGATCTGGGTGGCAGTGATTCCAGCAAATGCCAGATATTCCGGCTCAAAATTACGGAACACACCGGAAGCGTAGAGGTCTTCTTCCGGGAGCATGAGAGCACCGGCATCCTCCGTCGTCTTGCGGAAGAATGCTCGGTCATCAATGGAAAAGAGATATTCACAGTCCAGAAAAAAACGTTCCATAGGCTGACGGATTCCCAAGAGTCCATGGACTTCTTCAAAAGTAGGAAGATATACTTGAGGATGCTCAGAGATGCCGGCACCGGCGGAAGTATCCGTTACATCACTGTTTTCTGTATGGGAGGGCAGATAGACCTTTTCTCCGTCAAATAACAGCAGATAATCGGAAGGTTTAGGATCCTGGCTTCGGAATTCCGGGTAATATTTATGCGGTTCGATCTTATGGATCATCATAGAGTATTTCTCCTTTTATGGCTATTTTTCAGAAAGTGTTCATAAGAATATAGTAGTCCACCGTGGGGAAACTGTCAAACGTAACAGTTCAGCCGCGCCGTTCACGGGAGTCGCGTTAACACGCTTTTATGTCACTTCGTGACTACCTTTGCTCATAGATTGGCGCTTAGCTCCTGAACATATTTGCCCGCAAAATCATGCAAGCATGATTTCTGCGCCCAGAAATGTTCAGAACTGAACTGTTGTGGAAATTATTTGAGATTCCGGGATATTTGTGTTAAAATATTTTGTGACTGTTCTGAGGTGTTCATTTCTCGAATGCCCCTGTGAACAGTCACGGAATTTATCAGAAAATACAGCATGAGAGTACAAAAGTGAGTATCTCATGTGGAAACGAGGGATAGTATGTTACAGATGATCTTGCCGGAGGGAAGCAGTTCTCTCCTTGCTTTTTTTGGAATCCTTTTTGCTTTTGGAGCGACGGTACTGGCAACGGCGAAATTAAGTCCGTATCTGCCCAAGGATGCAGGAAGAGAATTTGCCCATGACGGAAAATTGTCTGCGGGGAAACCCAGAGGTGCCGGAATTATTTTTGTCATGGCATTTGTGGCATCCGTTCTGCTGTTTTCCCCTTTAAGCGCAGAGCTGGTGATCTATCTGCTGCTGATCGTGGTATGCATGATGACGGGATTTCTGGACGATGCTTCCAAGACTCCCTGGGGTGAGTACAAAAAAGGTTTCTTAGATCTGTGCGTGGCGGCACTGGTAGCCATCACGTTCCTGAAATATAATTCCAACGTGGTGGAGCTGGCACTGTTTCATGTAAAGTTCACCCTGCTGCCTGTGGTATTCGCCATTCTCACGGTGATCCTGGTATGGACCTCCGTGAACGTGACCAACTGCTCCGACGGTGTGGACGGACTTTCCGGAACCCTGTCGATCATTACGATCATGTCCATCTATATCGTGGACCGTATGAAGGACGTCAATGAGACCTATTCTTTCCTGATCCTGCTGTTTGCCGTATGCATTCTGGGTTATCTGTGGTACAATGCAACACCCAGTAAGCTGATGATGGGAGATGCGGGTTCCCGGGCCATGGGACTGTTCATCAGCATCGCTATTTTAAAGAGCGGCTGTCCGTTTTTGTTTATTCCGCTGGCTCTGGTGCTGATTCTGGACGGAGGTTTGGGACTGCTTAAGGTTTCCCTGCTCCGCTTCCTGAAGATTCATATTTTGAAAAATGTGCGTACTCCCTTGCATGATCATGTGCGTAAGGTGTGGGACTGGTCCAATACACAGACCGTATTCCGTTTTGCCATTATTCAGATCATTCTGTCTCTGGCGGTAATCTACGCAATGCAGTTGTAGAATGCTGGGCACACCGGGACAGCATAGAGACTGCGACCGGTCATCCTCTGCAAGAAAAGAAGGTTGGCTGCCGGAAGGAAAAAGGTCGGCCGTCAGAAGAAAAGAAAGGCGTCTGCTGAAGGAAAAGAAGGTCGGTCGCCGAAGAAAAAGAAGGACGGCTGTTGGTAGAAAATCATCATGTGCCGAGCCGGGAGAAAAACTGTCAATAAATGATATAAGTAATTGAACAGATAGGAATGGAGAAATTATGTACGATGAATTAACCCCCACTGACATTAAGAAAATGGAAGATGAGATCGAATACAGGGTTCACATTGTGAGGAAAAAAGCTCTTGATGATGTTAAAGAAGCAAGGGCTAAGGAGAAAAAGTTTTGGGATAAGATGTTTAATGTTAAAGAGAGTAATACCTCTAGTAGAGGGGTTATAACTCCTGGTGAACAAGTAGGGAATTTGCAGAGAAATATGAATAATGCTGCTGATTTTCAGAAAAGGAATAATATTAATAATATAGTAAAGAAGTGGAAGTAATGGTAGATTTATATAAATATGAAAATGAATTATATGATAAAGGATTAAATTTTATTGGGGGAGTAGATGAAGTTGGAAGAGGGCCACTGATTGGCAGTGTAGTAGCAGCTTGTGTTGTACTTCCGTGTGATTTTGTGCTTGAGGGACTTACAGATTCAAAGAAATTATCTGAGAAGAAGAGAGATGAGTTTTATAAGGTTATTGAAGATAAGGCTATAGCTATTGGGATTGGGATTGTAGATGAGAGAAAGATTGATGAAGTTAATATTTATGAAGCCACTAAAATAGCAATGAAAGAGGCTATTAAAAATACTGGGATTAAACTTGATCATGTGCTTATTGATGCAATGCCCCTTGATATTGATGTGGATACCACGAGTATTATTAAGGGTGACGCTAAATCTATTTCAATCGCAGCAGCTTCAGTAATTGCAAAGGTTACTAGGGATAAGATGATGTATGATCTTGATAAGATTTATCCTATGTATGATTTGGCTCATAATAAGGGTTATGGTACAAAGAAACATATTGAGGCTATTAAGAAGTATGGTATTACTAAATATCATAGATTAAGTTATAAACCTGTTTCTGATTATAAGGATAAAGTTAATGATATAGAAAAAGAATTATCTGTGAATTAGATAATTCTTTATTTTATTCCAAAGTCTTCATCTTCAACTTCTATTTGTTTTAATATTTCTTCGGTAGTTGTGAAACCTGCGATTACTTTGAATAATCCATCTTGAAGCATAGTAATAACATCTTTGTTATATACTAGATGCCTCAACTGTTCTTTTCGCATGCCGGCACTTATGGCATCTCTTATGTCTTGATTGATAAGTAGTACTTCTTGAAGGGCTATTCTTCCTTTATAACCATGACTACAATGAGGACAACCTGAAGTATTCGCGTCATATACTTCGTTTATATCAAGACCTAATACTGTTTTGAAAAGATTCTTTTCAGTAATTGTTACTGCTCTTTTCTTTTTACAATTATCGCATAATCTTCTAGCTAATTTTTGGGATACTATTCCTGTTAGTGCTGAGGCAAGCAGGTATCTTTCAACATCCATATCTAGTAATCTTTCGATAGTATTTAATGAATTGTTAGTGTGTATTGTAGATAGTACTAAGTGTCCTGTGATTGAGGCTCTTACCGCTATTTGGGCTGTTTCAGAATCTCTTATCTCTCCAATCATAATGATATTAGGGTCTTGTCTTAAGATACTTCTTAAAACTGTTGCAAAGTCTAGCCCGATATCACTATTTACTTGAACTTGATTAACTCCTTTTATATCCATTTCTACGGGGTCCTCTACTGTTATTAGGTTAGAACCTTCAACATTTAGTTTTTGTAAGAAGGAATATAGGGTAGTTGATTTACCTGTTCCAGTAGCACCAGTTACTAGTATTATTCCATTTGGAAAGCCAAGCATTTTTATTACTTTGTTATAGTTTGTTTCACTAAAGCATAAGTATTCAATACCTTTTAAACTCATGGAATAGTCCATAATTCTTATAACTATTTTTTCGCCTCTTTTAGTAGGTAATGATGATACTCTGAGGTCTAGTTCTCTTCCTTTTATGGTATCTTTTATACCACCATCTTGAGGTAATCTTGTTTCGGTTATATTCATACCAGCCATTATTTTTATTCTGGTAGTAACATTTTGTTTTATTTCTTTTGGTAAGAAAAATTGATCTCTTAAAATACCATCTATTCTAATTCTTACTGTTATACCTTCATCAGTAGGATCAAAGTGAATATCTGATGCTCCTAGATCAACCGCTGTTATGATAATCATATTAACAGCATCAACTACTGGTATTTTGGTAAAATCAATGTTTCTACTATTGGCTAGATTTAATTGAGCATTCATATTAGGCTGTTTAGTCTGCATATTTGGAATACTATTCATATTAGGATTAGTTTTTTGATTATTTGTCATCATATTTTTATTTTGCTGAATAGGTATTCCAGCACTTGGCATGCTATTTGGAACTACATTCATATTGTTTGGCTTATTACTAATATTAGACTGCATAGTACTGTTATTATTCATAGTATTCCTCTTCCTTTTTAATCTTTTTTTTTTAAAAGACTAGATTTTATTCTATAATTATTATATAATAAACTTAAGCAAATATCAATAGTAAATGGGTGATAAAATGAAATTAAATAGAAAGGGTTTTATGTTAGCGGAAGTAGTTGTATCTGCTTCAGTAGTAGCGGTTGTTCTTGTTACTATGTATATTGGTATTAATAGAATGACAGCGGCTTATGATAAGAGAAATAAATATTATGATTTAGATGCTCAGCAGGTGGCTATGGAGGTTAATGATGCACTAGTTAGGAATATGAATTTTGATTCTCTTTTTGATATTATAGGTGGCGATTATATTTTATTATCTGAAGAGAATGAAGAATTTAAAAGTGATGTCCCCACATTATGTACTTTATATAAAGAAAAACTAGAAATTAATGCCGATAATGTTTATATAGTAAGAAATAATAGTACTGGTTTAACTCAATTAAAAGATTCAAATATAAATCAGTCATTTAAAGATTATCTTGATTATTTCATTAATAAAACAGATTTTAATGAAAATTATTCTTATTTTATAGTGGTAGAGTTAGAAAAAGGTAATGACTACTACTACTACACATTGAAGGTGAAATAATATGAAGAAGTTAAATAGAAGAGGGTATATGACCGTAGAGATTATTATTGCTTCAGTAATTGCTTTTTCAATAGCATTCTTTTTAATTGAAATAACTATGAAGTTAGTGGATGTTACTGATAATGAATATGCAGATACGAACTTTATGACTGATAAAGCACTTATTATAACTAATGTTAAGAAGTATGTTGAAGATTATTTAGATGATGTAAAAAGTGATGGTGATCCTAGAGTAAATTTTACATGTAGTGGAAATAAATGCACTGCCCAGTCTGAAAGTAATGCTTATCTTGGCTTATATATACAAAATAATAGCATTATAGTTGAAAATAA
>OHUD01000208.1_pt1 | contig 32965 bp, 18 predicted proteins | sample 1579021 | NCBI WGS metagenome assembly OHUD01 (sample SAMEA3879597, study PRJEB24766) | human gut metagenome | biome: human-associated habitat; feature: feces | place: USA | collected 1985/1987
ATTCAAAGGTACATACTTTTTAGTTATCCTAAACACAGGGTTTTCCCCCTGACCCATGAAATACCGTGACGAAGTCCTGTCGCTGCTCTCCTCAGAGCATGATACACAGACACTTAAACGCGAACTGCAGCAGCTTCATGGCGGCACTGCCTGGCGCTACATGTACACGAACATGTTCCCTGAACTGCGCTCGTTCAACGTATATATAGAGGTAGGCGTGCGCAACCCAGACCTCGCCGTCCCGACGATCGCCGATACTGACATTGCCGTCGCAGACGACTTCCGGCCCCTCGCGGACTCATTGTCCTTCGGCCCGATGCCGATGCCCGAAACTGCGCCTGACTGGACCCGCAAGCTTCGCATAAAGACCAATGCCATAGGCTGGGGAATGGTTATTGCCAATGTTGCCGCAGAAGTAGATTTGGCAAAACATTGGTCGTTTACACTTCCTGTCTATTATTCGGCTTGGGACTACTTCAAATCAACCATCAAATTCCGAACATTTGCCCTGCAACCTGAATTCCGCTATTGGTTGTCGGAAGAGAATGACGGATTCTTCGCAGGAGCACATTTCGGCTTGGCATACTACAATTTTGCTTTTGACGGGGATTACCGCTATCAAAGCCATAACCGTGAGACACCTGCCATCGGTGGTGGTGTGAGCATCGGTTATCGTCTACCCATCAGCAAGAACAACCGTTGGAGGGTGGAGTTCTCTCTCGGAGCAGGTGTCTATTCCCGTCACTACGACAAGTTCCACAACACTCCACGCACAAAAGACGGTCTGATGATAGAGAGCATCAAGAAGACCTACTGGGGCATCGACCAAGCAGCGGTATCGTTTTCCTATTCGTTTGACTTAAAGAAGAAAGGAGGCAAGCGATGAGAAAGATTCTATACCTTGTTATATGCCTGCCAATATTGCTTCTTTCGGCTTGTGATGTTCACGAATGGCCTGAAACGCCGGAGTTTGTAAAAATGCATCTTCGCCTGAACTATGAAACGGATATGACCGAATGGGAACACCTGTACGATGGTGCAACAGTCATTGAGCAGGGATATGGCGAGACATACGACAATCATCGTGATTATGGCAAGATACGCTACATCGTCCGCACCTATCCCGTGTCGGAGAAAATGCGTGCCATATCGGATTATACACAGGAGTTCATATTCACGAAAGATATATCAGAGGGCTACGACCACGAAGTGACGCTTGACCTCTTGCCCGGCAACTACAATGTGATGGTATGGTCAGACTTGATTCAGACAAGCGGTGACAACCATTTCTACAATACAGACAACTTTGCGGAAATCAGACTGCAAGGCGACCACAAGGGGAACAATGACTATCGTGACGCTTTCAGAGGCTCAAACAACATTTCCCTCGTAGCGGATATTATGGAGCATCTGACCGACACATTGGATATATCGATGCAACGTCCCCTTGCCAAATTTGAGTTCGTAACAAACGATGTGGTGGAGTTTATAGACAAGGAATCTGTCCGTGCCGCTTCAAAAGCTAATGGAAACAAGGCTGCATCAAATGATGATACACCGACAAAAGCCGTAAATATCGAGAATTACAAGGTGGTGTTCTACTATGTGGGATTTATGCCAGATGCTTACAGTATGAATACCGACAAGCCTGTGGACTCCTCTACGGGAGTGATGTTTGAATCCACATTGAGAAAGCTCTCTGAATCGGAGGCTACAATTGGATTTGACTATGTGTTTGTGAACGGCAAGAAGTCGGCTGTAACCGTGCAGATAGGTATCTATGACAATGAGGGTACACAACTCTCATTAACCGCGCCGATAGAGGTACCGCTCAAACGTGGCCACCATACCATAATGACGGGTATGTTCTTGATGTCGGAGGCATCGGGAGGTGTTACCATCAATCCCGACTTTGACGGAGACCACAACCTTATTTTCCCTAACGGATAGACAGAATGAAGAATCTACTACATAACATACAGATATTGGCGATGCTTGCCCTGACTATGGCTGGCATACAATCCTGTTCGGATGAATTGCACGATGTGGGCGATGTGCAGGTGAGTTTCACCGCCACACTTCCAACGGATACCCGTACCCGTTCATTCGGCAAAGCGGAACAAGTGAATACCCTTGTGGTGGGCATATTCAAAAAGGGTATTGCCGATGTACATACCAAAAGCGGTGGTAGTTGGAACTATTATGAAATAAACCGCCAATCGTTCCCGATAAACGGTACTTCGGCTAATGTGCAGCTTACATTGGCTCAGGAGCAGACATATAGTTTTGTCTTTTGGGCGTACTATTATGATGGCAATCAGAGCATCTACGATATAGATGATCTGACCGCCATCGAAATGAATACCTTGCCTAATCCGACAACATTCGCCCAAGCGGAAGCCGCAGACGCATTTTTCGCTACAATGAAAGATATTACCATTACGAGAGATTGCAGTTGTCCCGTTGAACTTTTCCGCCCGTTAGCTCAAATCAATGTAGGTACTACAGAGACACCGATGCAAGCCACATTTACTGCAAGTGGTGCTCCAAAGACATTCCACCCATTTACAAATACCGTAAGTGGAGCAGCTGAATTTACATGGAATTTCAGCGAGACCACAACCGAAACATTCTCGGCTGATGGTACGGAATATAACTACCTCGCTATGGGATATGTATTTGCTCCGACCACAGCCACAAATATTTCTGCCGGACTGACCTTGACCGATGGAGGCACAAGCAAAACGGTGGAATTTCCACAGGTGGAGATAGAGGCAAACCAAAGAAGCAACATCGCAGGAAATTTCACACCAACACCGTAAAGGAATGTGGCAAACATTAAGAAACAAGAAAATAAAATAACTAAATAAAAATAACTATTTGTATAATAATTAAATTTTTCAAAGATGAACAAGAAATTATTCTTAGGTATGTTCGCAGCAGCAGGTATGTTGCTCGCAACATCGTGTTCGAATGACGAACTGGATGTGGTTCAGTCAGGAAATGAGGCTCAGGTGACGTTTTCACTTGCAGCAGAAGGTGGTATCGCTACTCGTGCTATCAGTGATGCTACAGGTGCAAAGAAGTTGGTATATGCAGTTTATAATGCCGAAGGCGAACTCATTAAAACAATTGCAAATGCAGATGTAAATGGACAGATTGTTGATAATAGTGCTTTCGACACTGGCCTTACTGAAAATGTAACCATTACATTGGCTAAAGGTCAGCAATATACGGTGGCTTTTTGGGCTCAGAATCCAAATTGTACTGCTTATACAACAACTGATTTGAAGAATGTTAAGGTTGATTATGCAGGTCTTAACAATGATGAGACTCGTGATGCATTCTTTAACGCTGAGACATTTACAGTAACAGGTGATGCAACGATTGATGTTGTATTGAAGCGTCCTTTTGCTCAAATCAATGTAGGTATTTACCAGTCTGATTGGGATGCAGCAGTTGCTTCAGAAATTGAAATAGAAAAATCAAAGGTAACTATTGAAAAAGCTGCAACATCTATCAATTTGCTTACTGGTGAAGTTGGTGGAGAACAAACTGTCGAATATGGTTTTGATATTATCCCTGCTAAGTTCACAGTTCCTGAAACATTGGATGTTGATTTAGATAATGACGGCATAAAGGAGAATTATGTTTACCTTTCAATGAGTTACATATTGGCTAGTGATGCTACAACAGGTTATGCAAAGACTACATTGGAAGATTTGGATTTCACTTTTGCTCCTATAAGTGGTAATAATATCAACTTTGGCGAAGGTCTTAACTCTGTTCCAGTTCAGCGTAACTGGCGTACTAACATTATTGGTAAGATTTTGACAGGTGATGTTACATTCAATATCACAATCGACCCGATTTATGATGGTGAATACAATAATGGTACAGCACAGCCTGTAAATATCAATGGGGTATATTATGCAACCATCCAAGCTGCTGTCAATAATGTTCAGGATGGTGATGTAATCAAGCTGGCAACCGGTACATACAACGAAGTTGTTAATGTTGCGGGTGGCAAGAACTTTACCCTTGAAGCTGCTGGTCCTAATGTTGTTATCGCTGGTCTTAATAACCAATCAAACACTCTTTCAACAACAGTTAAAGTGAAAGGTATTACTATTGACAATTCAATCACTTCTGCAGGTTGGTTCACGGGAACAGCACCAAAAATTGCACCTTGTGTTGGTGCTTGGGGAGGTAATCTTTCTTTCGAAGATTGTGCATTTATTGTTGAAGGAACTTCAGGTAAGGAAACCGGTGTGATGACTTGGTGGACAGTTCCAGCAAGTGTTGCGTCCTTGTCATTCAATAATTGTACTTTTGAAGGAAAAGGTGACCACCCAAGTGCTCGTGCTATGCAAATTTATGGCCATGTAAATATGCAAGTTAATAATTGTACTTTCAATACCAAGAAGGATTATACTTTGAAGTATGTTGCTCAAAATGGAAATACAGCCACATTCTCAAATAATACTGTGAATAATTCTGAGAACTTTGTTGAGTTGGGTTCAAGTGTTTATCCTGGCACCAACTATACTGTAAACATTAACAACAATACTCTCGGAAAAGGTGTAAATACTCATTTTATTGCTAACGACGAGAATCAAACCGTAAATGTAGACGGTAATGTTTCAGTAGTAGGAGAGGGAGTTGTAAAAGATGCTAATGGCAATTATATTGCTTCAAGCAACGAAGGTATTACAAATGCAATTACTGACGGTGCGACTACCATTAGTCTGACTCCAGGTACTTACATTATCCCTGATGATGCTCAAGGTAAAACTTTGACAATTGTAGGTACTGGTACTCCTGAAGATGTAAAAGTCGCTGTAACTAAAGTTGGTACAGGTTATGAAAACTGCGACTATGGTTTCGATGGTTCTACAGTCACTTTCGAAGGCATTACTATTACTACAAACAGCTCAACTTATATTGGCTATGCACGTTGCACTGGTACTTACAAGAATTGTGTAATCAATGGCACATACACACTTTATGGTGACAGCAAGTTTAAGAACTGTACTTTTAATGTGTCTGGTGATGTTTACAATATTTGGACTTGGGGTGCAAAAAATGCAGAATTTGACAGTTGTACATTTAACTCAGATGGTAAAGCACTCCTTCTTTACCATGAAGGAACTAACACTGTTAATTTGACTGTAAAAGATTGCATTTTTAACGATAAGGGAGGTTTGACAGACAAGAAAGCCGCTATTGAAATAGGTGATGCTCCTTATGGCAAAACTCCAACATACAATGTAACAGTCTCTGGAACAACTGTCAATGGTTATGAGATTAATGATAAGGGTTACAATACAGAAACTACTCTTTGGGGAAATAAAAACTCAATGCCAGCAGACAGATTGAATGTAACAGTTGATGGTGTAAATGTTTATTAAAGGTATATTATATCTAAAAATAAACTCTATCATCCCTTTGATAGATATTTACATATAAGAACTAATTCGAGACCTGCCGTTCGTAAGAATCGCAGGTCTCATTCTTGTAAGCATGTAAGCCTCCGACGAACCACGTGTGACACCCATTAACAGCGAAGTGGCAGCAACTTTTGAGAGTTTGCTGCCACTTTCGCCAATTGACGCATCATTGACCGTCACTCGCAGTCATTGACTGTTACTTTGCTGTCACTGGCTGCCAGTTCTCCGGTAAGCATCAGTCGGAGGCTTTGAAAGTGCTCTTCGGGGCGTTCGGTACGTTTACGAAATACTTGAAACCGGTGATCTTTTCGAGATCTGAAATTGAAATCAGGTCCTTGGAGGTGAGCTGGTAGTTCTTTCCTTTTTGCTTGGCGGCGGTCTCGTGGCGGAGAACATAAGCTACGCACATCAGTTCGTCTGCCGAGCATTTGGTCACTGGCTTTCCTAGATTGCCTTTCTTCGTGCGGAGAAGGGCATAGTAGAACATTGTCGGCATACTTACATCCGAACGACCGCCGAAAGAGATTCTCTTTGCCTTCTGAGTCTTACCGTTTACATCAGTGTAATCGTCGAAGTAGCAGCCGATTACCATGTACAAGCTGTCTTGTGGGACAATTCTGTCGACATAGCCTTCCAGTGTATTCCAAGGTGCTCCGCCGGTGTTGAATCCGTCAGAATCCTGCGGGGCGATATTGGAATAGTAGAATACTTGGCGGTTCGTGGCGGTCGAGGAAGTCCTCTCGTTGGAACCGAGCATATGCCCTTTGTTGCATCCTCCTCCGGTAGCTTTAGACTTGTACTGCATGTTGGAAGGGATATCAGGATCCTGCCCGTATGCATTGGTCCTGTCTGCGTTCCCTATCGGATGCAGACTGTTATGCCTGACCGCCGCAACCCATACCGGACAATGATGGCTTTCGCTGAAACATACGGTATAGTTTCTCGCTCTCTTTCCATTGTGGGCATATTTTTCCGGGCCGTCGCAGAGGTGATAAGCATAGTACAAGTCGCTGTTCTCCTTGTCAACCAGGTATCTGGTTCCCTTTCTCATGGAATTGATGGCTGGAAGCTCGAACCATTTTGCTCCCGTCGTGACTGACGGCTCAGATGGCTCCGGTTCCGGCTCCGGATTAGGTTCCGGCTCTGGGTTCTCAGGATTATCTGGTGTGTCGATTTCTGTTTTGTTGTCATCCGGCGAACATGCCACGAAAGCCGGCATCATAATCAGTGCAAACGACAGCATTGCGGCTGAAAGTGTTCTTTTCAGATTCATTTCTAATATTATCGTGTTAATTATTCTCTGGTGATTTTTGCCCCTAAAGCATTGAGCCTCTGCTCGATATTCTCGTAACCGCGGTCTATCTGGCCGACATTGCTGATGGTGCTCGTACCCTTCGCCGACATTGCCGCAAGCAATAGGGCGATACCCGCGCGGATATCAGGCGAAAGCAGATTGCCGGCCTTCAGGCGGAAACGATGGTCGTGACCTATCACCACGGCCCTGTGAGGATCGCACAATATGATCTGCGCCCCCATCTCGATAAGCTTGTCCACGAAGAAGAGACGGCTTTCGAACATCTTCTGGTGAATCAGCACGCTGCCCTTGCATTGCGTCGCCACCACCAGCATGACACTCAGGAGGTCAGGAGTCAAGCCGGGCCAAGGGGCATCCGCGATGGTCATGATGGACCCGTCCATGAACGAATCGATGGTATAACTCTCCTGTGCAGGAATGAAAATGTCATCCCCGCGCTGCTCCAGATGCACTCCAAGCCTCCGGAAACTCTCGGGTATGATACCCAGATTCTGCCACGACACATCCTTGATCGTTATCGAACTTCTTGTCAATGCTGCCATGCCGATGAAACTGCCGACCTCGATCATGTCCGGAAGAATCTTGTGCGTAGCGCCATGCAATGCCTCCACGCCCGTAATTGTGAGCAGATTCGAGCCGATACCTTCAATGCTTGCACCCATGGCCTTGAGCAATCTGCAAAGCTGCTGGACATACGGCTCGCAGGCCGCATTGTAAATCACGGTCTTGCCCTCCGCAAGCGCCGCCGCCATGAGAATATTCGCGGTACCTGTCACGGAAGCCTCATCCAGAAGCATATACGTGCCCTGCAGATGGCCGGACTCCGGCGCATGCAGATGGAAAGCCTTGCGTTTTTCATCATATCTGTGTGAAGCACCGAGATTTATCATTCCCTGGATATGCGTATCCACCCGACGCCTGCCGATACGGTCTCCGCCCGGCTTCGGGAACCAAGCCTCGCCGAACCTCGCGAGCAGCGGGCCTACCACCAGGACCGAACCGCGCAATGATGCGCATTTCTTCACGAAATCTTCGCTTTCAATGTATTCAGTATCAATGTCATCCGCCTTGAAGCTATATATTCCCCGCTCGATGCGCTTTACCTTGACCCCCATGCCTTGCAGCAGGTTTATCAAGTTCTTGACATCCAGAATTTCAGGAACATTGCTTATGATAACTTCCTCTTTGGTCAGAAGCACTGCACTGATCACTTCGAGGGCCTCGTTCTTCGCTCCCTGCGGCATGATTTCGCCATGGAGCTCATGGCCGCCTTCTACTATGAATGTACTGTTGTCCATCTTGTTGTGTTATTATATGATTTCAGTCTCAGGATGCAGCTCGATGCCGAACCTCTCTCTGACTGAATCGGTTATGTGATTTTTCAAGTCAATGATTTCCTGTGGGGAAGCCTTCCCGGTGGCATTGATGAGCACAAGAGGCTGCTTGCCGTAGACACCGGCATTGCCGACCGTGCGCCCCTTCCATCCGCATTGCTCTATCAGCCAGGCGGCAGGGATTTTTATGCCCTTGTCCGTCACGTAGTGAGGAACTTCAGCACCGTCAGCCGCAGCCTTGACATTGAGGAAGACCTCCTCCGGCACGACGGGATTCTTGAAAAAGCTTCCTGCGCTGCCGATTTCCGAAACCTCAGGCAATTTCCCCTTGCGGATGCCGATTACGGTCTCTCTTACCAATTCCGGCGTAAGTGCTTCGCAGTCATCTACTTTATCGCCCGGAACGCCAAGCGCCTCGCCCAGCGCCGTGCGGATATGCCCGTATTCCAGCCTCGGACGGCGTCCGCGGGACAATGCCATTATCACATTGGTGACGATATACCTGTCCCTGGCCTCCGGTGACTTGAACATGGACTCCCTGTAGCCGTACTTGCATTCATCGGCATTGAAATGAACGAACTCTTCCTCGACGGTGTCGTAGCAGTAGACCTGACGTATTATATCCCCGATTTCCGCGCCGTATGCCCCGATGTTCTGGACTGCCGCGGCACCGGTTTCACCCGGGATATAGGACAGATTTTCCGCGCCCCAGAATCCGTTTTCAGCTGCCCATTTGCAGAAATCATCGAAGACCACGCCGGCCCCTACCGATACAAGCACTTCATTGTCAGAAGAATACATCGGATCGTCTTCCGGGAGGATGTATATGAATTTTATGGCGGAATGAAGAATTGTTCCGCCGAAATTTCCGCTGAAAAGCAGGTTGCTTCCGCCGCCGATGTGCTTTACAGGCTTCGGAAGTGTATCGAAATCTATGTCAATGAGATCCGCGACAGAATCATATTCGATGAAAGTATGACATTTTACCCTCATCCTGAACGTATTGTATGCCGTGAGATCCTGGTTTGCCGTCTTCTTGATCATCAGTAGTTTGCAAAATATTTACAAACTTAATCAAAAACAGCGTCTTAGACAAACGGAATTCAGGAAGAAAACACGACATTGATGCTCACCGATACCTGCCGTCCGGCATTGTCCACGGCTGTGATGCTGTGTCTGCCGGCCTCGGGGCGGATACGCATCTGGTGGATGAATCTTGTCGTCCCGATAAATTCCTGGTCAATGTGCCAGTAGACCGTGGCGTCCTTGTCGTGATGCGCCAGATTCAGCACGATGCCTTCGATGGACCCGTCCAGCTGGCGCGGAATCGTTATGCGGCTTCCGTTTTCCGGATAAATGAACTCCATGACCGGCGCCGAATCACTGCTTTTCGATGTAGCCGCGTCATATTCCGGGTGCTTCAGCCTGTAGAACCACTCCATCGCAGGAGTCAGGCGAAAGACATTGCGTCCGTCTTCCATGGCGTGATAAGGGCAGGTCGCGCTCCGGACGGCCGTCTTCGGAAGTAACAGAGTGTCAATGCTTTCGCAATATGGACCTGCAATATAGCCTGACTTCCGGCACACTTCCAGTCTGGTGCCCTCCGTGATGTCCGGCTCGGAAAACCAAGACGGCTGACCGGCAGGAAGAAGATTGAAAATCTCGAACATCACAGGCCCGGCAGTCCTGGCGCCCAAAAGTCCCGGAGCTCCTGCACCAGAGGCATTTCCGGCCCAGACGCCGACGGCGTAAGCAGGTGTCACGCCCACTGCCCAGGCATCCCTGTAGCCATAGCTGGTCCCCGTTTTCCATGCAACTTTCCGGACGGAACGTATCATGTGCCAGTCGATTTCATCAGGCCGGTTCACATCCTTCAGCGCATCGAAAGTATAATACAATGCTACTTTGTCATCCCTGCCGGCCTTCTCCGACAGATACTCCCTCGCCATCTCCGCGTACGCCGCCGTGACCTCGTCCAGCCGGCATTCCCCTCCGCCCAGAATCAGCGAAAGTCCATAGTCTGAGGCACTTCGGGTCAATGTCGTCAGCCCTCTTGCCTTCAGGTTTTCCATGAATTTCTCTACTCCGTAAGACTTCAGCAGATGCACGCACGGAACATTCAGCGACCGGCTCAATGCCTCTGCCGCCGGAACAGCACCCTCGTATGTCATATTATAGTTCTGCGGAGTGAAACCATTGATATTCACCGGAGTATCGGCAATGAGCGAGTAGGGGAGCAGCGCTCCGTCACCCAATGCGTCGCAATACAGGAATGGCTTCAATATGCTGCCCGAACTGCGCGGAGCCCTGGCTACATCGACATTGACACCGGGCCGTTTACTTTCGGGCGCAGCATTGCCGCAGTACGCAATCACCTTGCCCTCAGATACTTCCATCACGATAGCCGCCAGGTCTCCGATGCCCTCCGCCGCAAGCTCCGCATTTTTCCGCGCAAGAATCTCCTCGATCCGACGCTGCAGATTCAGGTCAATGTCTGTCCGTATGTATTCTCCTTTGTTTTCCGCCGCCAGCTTGTCCACGAGGTGCATTGCATGAGAAGGCAGCGGAACAGGGGCTGACGGAAGAGGCTCCGAACAAGCCAGGCTGCATTCGTCAGGGGATAATTTCCCTGTTGCCATCAACTTGTGCAGCAGCCGGTTGCGCTTGTCCAGGAGCTTTTCCCTGTTCTTTTCCAATCTGATGCTGGACGGCGAATTCGGGAGGACTGCCAATGTCGCTGCCTCACCCCACGAAAGTTCGGTCGAAGGCCTTCCGTAATAGCGCCACGATGCGGCATCAAGTCCTACGACATTGCCACCGAACGGAGCGTGTGCGGCATAGAGGTCCAGAATTTCATCTTTGGAACAACGGAGCTCCAGCCTCGTCGCCAGAATCGCCTCGATGATCTTCTGTCCTACAGTCCTTTGCTTGCCTCTGGACATTCGTATCACCTGCATTGTCAATGTACTTCCGCCCCTCACTACATGTCCAGCTTTCATATTGGAAATGAATGCTTTGCATATCGAGACCGGATTCACGCCGGGATGCCATCTGAACCACCTGTCCTCGAACTCCGTCAGGGCTGTGAAATATTTTTCCTTTCCTGATGATGAAACATCGGACCTTTCCGCACTGTAGGCTTCAGGCGGAAAGGTCCATTGTCCATCTTTAGAAATCCGTGCACCGAGCAATTCCCCGTGTCTGTCCACGACTACCGTCGAATAATCCGTTCCACTGAACAGGTCTTCCGGCAGGCACAATGCGTACCATATCAGGAGTCCGGCACCTGCCGCGGTCAGACCATAACGGAGTATTGCCCTGAAATTCATGACGTTACCTTGTGACTTCGGCTACTCCGGATGCAGTGCAGGCGAAGACACGTGAATCATACATTGCCTCGCAAGTCACTGAAGGCAATACGAATTTGCCCTCGTATGCGGCGCGCAATCTCACGCGGAACTCCTTGTAAGAGCCTGCGGCAATGCTGAAATAGAACACGTTGCGGTCGTCCCTGATGTCCAGATAATCATATTTTCCGGCAGACGGTATGTCCTCTCCGGTCATCCTCTCATTGATGATTTCCCATCCTGAAGGAATCATTTCCGTGAGTGCCATGTTGTGGATTCCTTCCGAAATGTTCGGATTCGAAACTCTGATGACGGCCGTGAATTCCGTGCCCTGCCTTATGGAAGTAGGGGAAATCGCCGAGCCGTCCGCGCCTATATATCTGACATTCAGGGCTATGCCTGTAGCTCTGGCCGGTATTGAAGCGCTCGGTTCCGCCTGTGAAACCACCGTCATTCTTACGTAAGCCGGGCCGTCCGAGGTGTTCTGTACGGTCACGCTGCCGAACTCGGAATTCAGGACAGCATTGACGATACCGTTGCCTGAAGGCTTCGTGTCGAGCGTCTTTTCACCCTCATTGACATTGACGGAAACATTGCCGCCGGTCACGTTCTTCGCGAGCTGGTTCATCGCGCCGGAAATGAAGGCTGATTCCTGCGTGGACATTGACCAAGGTTCGAACCCCGATGCGCCGCGGTTGATGTCGGTCGCGTACGTCATGGCCTCCAGGATGTTGCCGGTGCGGACCATCGCCTCCAGCACTATCGCCTTGTTCCTCAATGGGGTACCGTATGTAGGAACATTGAATCCGTCCTCTTCTTGTGTGTTGAATATGCTGTTCAGCAGCTCCGTTCCCACGGTCTTCTTTCCGCAGACCGCGTAAGTCGAAGCGAGCATCGCCGTTGCCTGCCATGAGAGGTTTCCGCCCTCCTTCATCCTGTTCATCGCCGCCTCTTCCGCATTTCCGGCCAATGCCATGGTGAACAGCCTGTAGGCCTGGGTGAGGTCGCTCAATGCGTAGACTTTCGCTGTCCTGTAGTTCTGGATGCAGCGTTTCTGGAACTTCGCCCAGGAGTCGAGGACACCCTTGTTCACTTCATATCCGGCATTGCGTGCCAATGTCATGAATTGTCCTGCCATGGATGTCACCCACTCGTCGGCATGTGTGTCGCCGCGCCAGTAAGCGAATCCGCCGTCAGGAAGCTGGCGTACGTACAGTTCCGTGAGCATTTCCGGAACCATGGCCTTGACCTTGGCGGCATTGTCCTCGGAAAGCATTGACATTGAATTGATCATGCTGATTCCTCTCGCGGAAATCTGCTCCGTGCAGGAGTGCCGGTAGCTGTACATGTAGCTGAACAGGGAGTTCCAGCCGATGGACGGGTAGCCGCTGGCCTCTATCCATGCAGAGCGGCCGCCTTCTGTCTTGAACGGATTGTAGTCGAATGTCTTGCTTTCGCCCTTTCCGAGCATTGTCTCGCTTATGGATGTGATGAGAGGGGACGGGTTGCGGACTTCGATGTTGATGGTCTCCGTCATCTTGTGGCCTTTTCCGTCCGCCGTGACAGTCACTTTCGCGAAACTGCCGCCGTCCGGGACGTAAGAAGCCGCTGTCAATGCGAACCTTGTCATCTTGTCACCCTTGCCGTTGAATGTCACTGTGGACGTGGACTGTCCCTCGATGGAAAGCGGACCTTCGCAGCTCACTGATACATTGACCTTGTCGATGCCGTCCTCCATTACGAAGACATTGACCGGAAGCGTGATGCATTCTCCGCAGGCTGCGAAACGCGGCAGGGTAGGGAGAATCATGACAGGCGAGGTGACAGGGACGGTCTTTTCCGCATTGCCGTAGGCCCCGTCATTGCCGGCCACTACCATTGCCCTCACGCTGCCGACGTACATCGGAAGTGTGATCTTGTGCGTTTTCGAGCCGGATTTCAGGGTGAACGGTCCCAGAACTTTCACGATAGGGTTGAACCTGTTTTCCTTGCGCGCTCCCTTTACCAGTCCTTCGTCGCCTCCTATGCTGAACATTGCTGACAATGCCCCTCCTGCGGCACCGAACACGTCATCGTACATGTCCCATGTCTTCACTCCGAGAGCTTCGCGCCTGAACATGAAGTTCCACGGATCTGGCGTGCGGAAAGCTGTCAGGTCCAGCAGGCCTTCATCCACGATTGCCACCGTGTAAGTCATAGGCTTGCCGTTCTTTTCGCTGATCTTTATGCTGAACGGCTCTTCCGGATGGAGTTTGTCAGGCATTGTAATCTGCGGCTCCAGACGTGACGCCGGGTTCTCCACCATGACCGGCTGGACTCCGTACATCCTGAGCGGCAGGTCGTTGGCGGAATTCATGTATGGCTGGACCAGCGTGATATGCACGTAGAAGTTCGGTGCCATGTCGCCGGTGATCTTGATCTTGTATGGAGTTTCTCCGCTGCCGGAGGTCTTCACCCATTCTCCAGAAAGCACATTGCATCCTTTCTCTATGGATACCAATGCCATACCGTTTTCTGCGGCAGGGATGAACACCGTGGCTGTTTCTCCAGCCTGATATTTCTTCTTGTCGGTGGAGAAACTGAGCATTGCCGGTGCGTCAGGGTCGTTCTTGTCCGACCTGCCCCTGTATGCCGGCCAGTCCGCGTAGACGATGCCGCCCGTGGCATGTCCGCTCTCCAGATCCTTCACGTAGATGAGGTATCTTCCCCAATCCTTGTCGTCCGCACTGAACGATATGCTTGTCTCCCCGTTTCCGGAAACGACGGTGCCGGAACTGTAAGCACTTGCAGCTGATGCGTTTATATATGAGTCCAATGCCTCGCTGCGGGACTCCCACCACCAGCTCCATTTGAGCTTGAATATACGCCATTCCAGTCTGTGTCCGCTGACTTTCCTGCCGTCAGCATCCACAGTCACTACTGGAATCTGGTGTGTCTTGCCGGTTTCCAGATAGCTGCCGTCCGCCGGAAGCTTGATGCCGGCGTATGCGCTGAACGGTGAGAACGGCATTGTCATGACCGTGTAACTCTCGTCGCCGCCTTCCTCCAATACGCTTCCGAGAATGTTCGCCGTCAGCATTCCGGGTGCTTGTGCAGCCTTCGGCAATGTTATTGAGGCAGACGCTTTTCCGTCGGCGTTCAGTCTAGTGCTGACAATCTTAGTCGTGTATGATTCGAATTGGCTCGCCGGGTCGCAGAATGTGAATCCGTCGTAGCCCTTGAATGTCTGGCGTCCCGGTTTCAATGTCATTGAAACTTTCGCCTGAAGGCCTGATGCCGCAGGGCCGGTCAGCCAGTAGGAAGATATGCTTGCATTGGTTCTGGCTCCTCCCCGGAGAATGCCTTGGCCCATATTGACATTGACCTTCAGTCTGTTAGGCTTGATTGATTCGATTCTCAACGGCTTGTGGAATGCCGCGCCGCCGACTTTTATGTATGCGTTCCACAGTCCTGTAGGGCTGTCCTGGCCGGTAGGAATTTCGAATGTGTAGAATCCGTTTTCCGACTTGCGGCACACTTTCCTGGTGAAGAACTGTCCCTGCGGCGTGTAGACGTCGATTGTGGCAGGGTGAGTGTCAGGAATCTTGTTTTCGCCGTGCAGGATCATTGTCAGATGCAGAGTGTCTCCCGGACGCCAGACTCCGCGTTCCCCGTAGACGAAGCCCTTCATTCCTTTCTGCAATGTCTCGCCTCCGGTGTCGAAACGGCTCAATGACTTCTCGCTGCCGTCCGTCACTTTCAGGTAAGTAATTGAATCTCCTTTCTTTACGGTGACGATGAACGGCTTGCCGCTGAGGTCTATGGATGCCGTACCGTTGCCGTTGCTCTTGCCTTTTCCGATATTCTGAAGCTGGAAATCGTACACCTTGATTTCCGCTCCGGCCATCGGCTCGGCTGAAATAATGTCGCTTGCCGCTATCCAGATCTGCTTCCCTCCGCTGTATTTGGCGATTGCTCCGATGCCGGAAGCCATGAGGTTGCGTGCCGGATACGAATAATTCATGTAATATGAAGGCGTGAGCGGATTGTTCCTGTCGCGCCAGCTGTACACGTTCCAGTCATAATCGCCACCCTCGTAATAATATGTGTCAGGAACGTCCCAGACCGCGCTTTCTTCTTCGGTCAATGAGCCTGCGGAGATGCTTGTCAGGCTGCCGGAACTGCTGCTTCTGTCACCTTTATAATATATATAGTACTCCGGCTTGAAAGACAGTCGCATCCTGTAGATTGCTCCCGGCTCCTTCTTGAACAGATTGTCCAGGCCGACGGTGAATATGTTCTGCTGTGTCAGGTCCTTTGACGGGTCGCTGTCCAGCCTCATTGTAGTTTTGTAAACCAGTCTTCCGGCGCGCCTGAGTCCAGAATTTCCCTTCAGGTCATTCTCCTGGAGGAACATGAGGATGTTGTTCGGATATATCTTTACAATGCTGATATCCACCGCGTTGAGGTATGCCGCCTTGAACGGGATCGTAAGCTGTCCCGTGTTCGGGAGGATGTTGCCGTCCACCGGGAAGGACACTTCCGGCTTCGGATTTGAAGCATTGAAAACCTTCGTCCATCTCTCGCCGAGGGTGTTTCCGTGCATGTCTCTCAATGCTCCGTCTACGGTCAGTTCTATAGTGGTCGCGTCGCACGGCTCATAATAAAGCCGCAGGACATTGTCATTGACCTTGGAAGTGAAGTTCAGACGGTATCTGTCTGTCGAACCGTATTCCTTGCGGGTGTAGCTCAATTCTATCAGTCCGGCGAGGTTCTGCGCCTTGCTGAGCGGCTCGGTGAACGTGATGTCGATGCTCTGGCGGTTGTCGCCGGAAAGCTCCGCGCCCATTACCGAGAAAATGCCGGCGGCAGGGATGTCGATGTAGAGATTGTCGCAGGCCGGGAATCCTGTGTTGCCAGGTTTGAACTTGATTGTCAATACTTTAGCCTGCGCATTCCTCTCCAGACCGGAGGCCGTGAACGTGTATTTCTGCCTGCCGGTCTCCTTGACTTCGAACGTCGCGTTTCCGCTCCAGCCGAATTCCAGCAGTTCCTCCGGATTCTCGATGTCAATGTTTTCGCTCAGGGTCAATGTTCCCGTAGCTGTCGCCTTTCCGGGGTCTTTATCGCTGATTTCCAATGAGTTCTTTTCCAGAAAGGCTTCCTTGCAGGCCGTCGTGAAACTGAACGTGAATTCTTCATGTGCGCTGTCGGTGGACATGACTTTGCCCAGCTTGAATGTGCATTTGTATGTCTTTCCCGCCTTCAATGCGCCATATTCAGGTATGAATTCCACCCTTTGGGAGCTGTTCCATCTGGCAGTTCCCTTGACGGAAGGCGAAAATTTGAACAGGTCTGCCGCAGCCTTGTTGATTTCAGCCTCGTTTCCCTGCAGTCCGTCTGCCGGCGCTGCAAGTTCTATGACAATGCTGTTGTCGCTGGAGACAATGCCTCCCGTGTAGGCTTCGATGTATTCCGCAAAACTGTTGTCAGGAGTTGTCGCGACGTTTCCGCATCCGTATAGGAAAACAGCCGATGCAGCTGTCTCAATGATACTTTTCAAGATGTGGTTAAGGGTCTTCATGGTGTAATGTGTTTTTTCCAATTCGTAAATATAGTAATAATATCTGCACTGACAAATTGTCATTGTCGATTTGATGGCACGGCAGTTGATTCATTGTGTCCGGTCTCCGATGGAGACGGTTATCGACAAAAACATTAAAAATTTATAATTATGATCAGACCATTAGCGGATAGAGTAGTTCTTGAGCCTAAAGAGGCCGAGACGAAGACAGCTGCAGGACTTTATATTCCTGATACAGCCAAGGAGAAACCTCAGCAGGGTAAAGTAGTCGCTTGCGGACCTGGCAAGAATGATGAACCTATGGAGGTCAAAGTAGGTGACGAGGTTCTTTATGGCAAATATGCCGGAACTGAGGTGACTGTAGAGGATAAGAAATATCTTATCGTACGTCAGTCAGACATTATGGCAATATTATAATTTATAGGAGATTAGAATTATGGCTAAAGATATCAAATTCGACGTTGAGGTCCGCGCAAAAATGAAACAGGGCGTAGACTCTCTTGCAGATGCTGTTAAGGTTACACTCGGACCTAAGGGCCGTAATGTTGTTATTGACAAGAAGTTCGGTGCTCCTCAGGTCACAAAGGACGGTGTTACTGTCGCCAAGGAGGTAGAACTTAAGGACAGATTCGCCAATATGGGTGCACAGATGGTTAAGGAAGTCGCTGCCAAGACTAATGAGCAGGCAGGTGACGGTACTACCACCGCAACCGTTCTCGCACAGGCCATCATCAATGTCGGTCTCAAGAACGTTACTGCAGGCGCAAGCCCTATTGATTTGAAGAGAGGTATTGACAAGGCAGTTGCCGCTGTTGTTGCCGAACTTAAAGCTCACAGCCAGGAAGTTGGTGATGACTACTCCAAGGTCGAGCAGGTAGGTACGGTTTCAGCCAACAATGATTCTGCAATCGGCAAGCTTATCGCTGACGCAATGTCCAAGGTAAAGAAAGATGGCGTCATCACTGTTGAGGAAGCCAAGGGTACTGAGACTGAAGTCAAGGTCGTAGAAGGTATGCAGTTCGACAGAGGTTACATCTCTCCATATTTCATGACCAACTCCGATAAGATGGAGGCCAGTCTTGACAGCCCTTACGTCCTCATCACTGACAAGAAGATTTCTTCAATGAAGGATCTGCTTCCTATCCTGGAACCTATCGCAAGGGATGGCAAGTCACTTCTCATCATTGCAGAAGACGTTGACGGCGAGGCTCTTACCACATTGGTAGTGAACAAGATCCGTGGTACTATCAAAGTTGCTGCAGTAAAGGCTCCAGGATTCGGCGACCGTCGTAAGGAGATGCTTCAGGATATCGCAACTCTTACAGGTGCGACACTCGTTTCAGAGGAAAGAGGCTTCACTCTTGAGAATACCACTCCTGAGATGCTCGGTAAGGCTGAGAAGGTTACCATCACCAAGGAGAACACCACTATCGTAGGTGGCGCAGGCAACAAGGATGATATTGCAGAGCGTGTGGAACTTATCAGAAAGCAGATTGCTGCGTCTACCTCTGATTATGACAAGGAGAAACTTCAGGAGCGTCTCGGCAAACTCGCCGGCGGTGTTGCTGTCCTCTATGTAGGTGCGACTACCGAGGTTGAGATGAAAGAGAAGAAAGACCGTGTCGAGGATGCATTGAATGCAACCCGTGCTGCAGTCGAGGAAGGTTATCTTCCAGGTGGTGGTGTGGCTTACATCCGTGCTGCTGAGGTGCTTAAGAATCTCAAGGGTGAGAATGAGGACGAGACTACAGGTATCCATATCGTAGCCCGTGCTATTGAGGAGCCACTCCGTCAGATTGCCAGAAACGCAGGTGTTGACGGTAGCGTGATTATCCAGAAGATTCGTGAGGGCAAGGGCGATTTCGGTTACAATGCCCGTACGGATGAGTATGTGAACATGTTCGAGGCAGGTGTCATCGACCCTACCAAGGTAAGCCGTGTGGCTCTCGAGAACGCCGCATCAGTAGCCGGCATGTTCCTTACCACCGAGTGCGGTATCGTCGACATCCCTGAACCGGCACCGGCAGTTCCTGCAATGCCTGAAGGCGGTATGATGTAATATCTTGCAGATAAATGTCTTAAAGCCCCGGAACCGTAATTGCAGCGGTTCCGGGGCTTTTTGCGTTGTGGAAGGTCGATATTTTTTAGTAAATTTACCGGCTGAACATTAATATCCGACATTGTTATGTGGAGAACGGTACTTGTCATATTTTCATTGCTGCATGCAGTCTGCGCGGGGGCTGTAACGTCCGGCACGGACAAGATTACATTGTCAGATTTGGACAATGTGATACGCAATGCGAAGAACTATGACAGGGTGAGGGAGGACCGCCTGGACTCGTGCAGGACGGCTCTGGAGCGGAGCAAGTCATTGGAACAGAGGTATCTGATCTATTTCGACATGCGTTATACATTCGACCGGTACAGGACGGATTCGGCTACCTTTTATGCATTGAAATCTCTCGAAGCGGCGAAAGCGCTAGGTCGTCCGGACTATGTCGGGGCGTCATCCATAGCACTCGCCAAGCAGTATCAGACTTCGGGAATGAGCTATGATGCCCTGGCTACTCTGAACATGGTGGACAGGAGTGCATTGCCGGCAAAAGAAAGGGAAGAGATGTATCTCTTCTATATGAGTACGTATGAATCTCTTGAGGAACTCAGCATGGATAAGAGTCTCAAGCATTATTACAGTTCGAAGGCTCGTGAGTATAAGGACTCTATTGTCAGTCAGTTCCCCGACAATGTTATCATCAAAAGCGAGAGCCTTGTGGTGGAAGGCGATTACAAGAGCGCGCTGGAGATGCTGCTGAAAAAGTATGAATCCCTTTCCCCAGAAGCTATCGAAACCGGTCCTGTCGCCATCGCCATCGCTGATATTTACCTTACGATAGGGTGGAGGGATGCCGCCAAGGATTACATGATAGCCTCCGCCTATTCGGATCTTGTCAATGCCAAGAAGGAATATGTCGCGCTGAGGATGCTCGCCACCATGCTCTATGAGGACGGTGACATAAAAAGGGCGTACTCTTATCTGAACAAGGCTCTGGAGGATGCCAACTTCTGCCAGGCAAGGCTGAAGGTAGATGCGTTGGCACCGCTCATTTCCATTGTCAATGAGTCATATCTCGAAGTCAAGAAGAAGGACCTGAGGATATTGTTGGCAGCTTTCGGTGTGTTGTGTTTCCTCATATTGCTCATGACGGTCCTGCTGTTCGTGAACAAGAGCCAGCGTAAGCGTCTCGAAGTTATGAAAGATGAGCTTACCGCATCGCAACAGCTTCAGGAAGAGGCAAATAAGATTGTCAAGGAGTCGAGCAACATCAAGAATACATATATCACCCAGCTGATGCTCGAATGTATCTCCAGGATCGAGCGTCTGGACAAGTACAGGAAGAATCTGAACAAGAAGGCCATTGCAGGTGACATCCAGACGTTGAAAAAGGACCTCAAGTCGAATGCCGTGGTGGAAGAGGAGTGGGCATCGTTCTACAGCGTCTTCGACAAGACCTTCCTGTCGTTGTTTCCGACCTTCATCGCGGATTTCAATAATTTTCTCCAGCCGGAATTCCGGATCTCGATAAAAGACTCGTATGTCCTGTCTCCAGAACTGCGGATTTATGCGCTGATCCGTCTGGGAATCGACAGTACGGACAGGATTTCCCTCCTCCTGAGATACTCCCGATCCACCATCTATGCGTACCGTTCGAGGACCCGTCTGAAGGCGGTTTCTCCACAGAGTTTCGAGGACCAGATAAAAGGAATTTCGTCCATTTAGCTCGAAAAATGGTTTATTTTCCATTTATATTTTTAATATAGTATATTTTAATCAAAACGTTGGTAATCAAGTATTAAGCTATTAAATTCATTTGTATTTTCATTATTACATATTGTTATTGATTTTCAGGTTGCATACCTTTCAGAAAAATTAATAACACTGTCATAATAATGAAAAGATTCCTTGCATATCTCTTTTTTGTAACGTTTGGCATCGCCTCGCTTTCTGCGGGAGAAGTGGAAACTGCATTTTCTCCGGACGGAAAAATCAGACTTTCATTTTCATTGTCAGAAGACGGACGTCCGCAGTATTCTGTGGATTGCGGTGAATTGCCTGCGGTACTGACGAGCGGTATGGGATTCGAACTGATGGGAAATTCAGCCGACTTGAAGTCACATCTCGACAGGGAATTTGAAATTGCCGGAACCTCACGTGGTGAGTCCGATGAGACGTGGAATCCTGTATGGGGAGAAGAGACTTCCATCAGAAATCATTACAATGAATTGCTGGTCAACTTGAAGCAGCGTCAGACCGGCAGGGAGATGGATATCAGGTTCAGGGTGTATGACGATGGAGTAGGCTTCCGCTACGAATTTCCGCAGCAGAAGTCTCTGGTCTATTTTGTCGTAAAGGAGGAACGCACACAGTTCGCCATGCCTGGAGATGTCACTGCCTGGTGGATTCCGGCAGACCATTATACGCAGGAATATGACTATACGTGCTGCCGTCTTTCTGAGATCAGGGAAGTGAACAGCAAGCGCATGAACAAGAACATGTTCTCGCCGACCGGCGTGCAGACCTCGCTTCAGCTCAAGACAGACCAGGGACTCTATATGAACATTCATGAGGCTGCCCTTGTGGACTATGCCTGCATGCATCTGAATCTGGATGACAAGAATTTCGTTTTCGAATCCTTCCTCAATCCTGATGCGACAGGTGCGAAAGGCTATCTTCAGGCACCTATGCACACGCCTTGGCGCACAATCATTGTCAGTGACGACGCACGTGACATTCTCGCTTCCCGCATGACGCTGAATCTCAATGACCCTTGCAAGATCGAGGACACTTCCTGGATAAGACCTATAAAATATGTAGGAGTATGGTGGGAGATGATTACCGGCAAGTCGCAGTGGTCCTATACTTGGGACCTGCCTTCCGTTCAGCTCGGAGTGACTGATTATACGAAGGTCAAGCCTCATGGCCATCACGGCGCTACCACTGAAAACGTGAAGAAATACATTGACTTCGCCTCTGAAAACGGCTTCGACGCCGTGCTTGTCGAAGGCTGGAACGAGGGCTGGGAAGACTGGTTCGGTCACCTGAAGGACTATGTCTTCGATTTCGTGACGCCATATCCGGATTTCAATCTGGAAGAAATCCGTGATTACGCCAAGTCCAAAGGCGTGGAAATGATCATGCATCACGAGACCTCCGCTTCTGTCAGAAACTATGAAAGACATCTCGACACGGCATATACATTTATGAAAAACAACGGCTACAATGCCGTGAAATCCGGTTATGTCGGAAATATGCTCCCGCGCGGCGAGATGCATTACAGCCAGTGGATGGTCAACCATTACCTTTATGCCGTCACCCAGGCCGCCAAATACAAGATAATGGTCAATGCCCATGAGGCGGTGCGTCCGACCGGACTGTGCAGGACCTGGCCTAACCTCATTGCCAATGAATCTGCGCGTGGCACCGAGTATCAGGCGTTCGGCGGTTCCAAGCCGGGACATGTCTGCATATTGCCTTTCACCAGGCTGTTGGGCGGTCCGATGGACTATACCCCGGGCATCTTCGAAATGAATATCAGCAAGTTCAGTCCGGGCAACAAGTCACATGTCAATGCCACGATTGCTAACCAGCTGGCCCTCTACGTGACGATGTATTCACCATTGCAGATGGCTGCCGACCTTCCGGAGAACTACGAAAGGTTCCCGGATGCGTTCCAGTTCATAAAGAATGTGGCCATGGAGTGGAGCGAGTCGCGGTATCTTGAAGCCGAGCCTTTCGAATATGTCACTACGGCGCGCAGGGTCAAGGATTCCGGAGACTGGTTTGTCGGGTCTACGGCAGGCGCAGCGGGACACGTTTCCAAGATATCCTTCGACTTCCTGGAACCGGGCAAGAAATATGAGGCCACACTCTATGCCGATGCGCCGGATGCGGACTACAAGACAAATCCACAGGCATACACCATCCGCAAGATGAAGATTGGCCATAATTCGAAACTTGTCCAGAAATGCGTCGCAGGTGGCGGATATGCGATGGAAATCAGGGAAATCAAGAAATAAAACTTTAAGTATATGATAATCAATAAATTGAAATTTATCTGCGCTATCGGAGCCGTATTTTTATGCGTCTCCGCTTCGGCGTTTCAGAAAGAAGACTTCAAGGCAGCTGAAAAAGCGGCGTCGGGAGTGATTGCCAGGACTCTCGGAAAGAAACCTTCCAATGTGAAACTTGTAGTTACCGGCCCGATGGAGGGCAGCGAATACTTTTCCACAGAAGTGAAGAAAGGCAAACTTACCGTGAAGGGAAGTTCCGCCGTGGCAGTCTGCCGTGGTTTCTATGACTATGTCACATCGAATCACTATGGCATCTCCACCTGGACAATCAACAATATCGTCCTCCCGGAAAAGCTTGCTGACCAGCCGCTTAAACTTGTCACCACTCCCTTCGTGCTGAGACAATACATGAATGTCTGCACTCTCGGCTACACCATGCCTTACTGGAAATGGGAAGACTGGGAGAAGGAACTCGACAGGATGGCCCTGCATGGAGTGAACATGCCGCTCTCTCCTATCGGAAGCGAAGCGATCTTCGCCCGCGTATGGAAGAAACTCGGCCTGACGGATGAGGAAATAGGCAAGTTCATCACCGGCCCGGCTTACCTGCCATGGTTCAGGATGGGCAATATGTCAGAGCTTGACGGCAATCTCACCCAGAGCTGGTATGACAAGACCATCGCCCTGGAACACAAGATGATAGACAGGATGAACGACCTCGGAATGACACCTATTTTCAATGCTTTCGCAGGTTTTGTCCCAGAAGCGATCAAGCGTGTCTATCCTGACGCGAATCTCATCCACACCGGCTGGGATGACGGCCCGTACTATGTGTCCAATTTCATTTCTCCTGAAACGGACCTGTTCCAGCTGATCTCGAAGACATATATCCAGGAATGGGAAAAGGAATTCGGAAAAGGCAAATACTACATCGCCGACAGTTTCAATGAAATGAAGGTTCCGTTCGCCGAGCGTGGCACAAAGGAGCGCCATGAACAGATTGCCAGCTATGGAAAGTCTCTGTATCAGTCCATTGCCGCTGCCAATCCGGATGCGATATGGGTACTTCAGGGCTGGATGTTCGGATATCAGAGATATATCTGGGATCCGGAGAGCATCGAAGCATTGTTCTCCAATGTACCTGATGACAAGATGCTCCTCCTGGACCTGAGCGTGGACTTCAACTATGGAATTTGGGAGAATGAATATACATGGAACTATGCCAAGGGAATTTACGGAAAGCCATGGATTTACAGTACCATTCCAAACTTCGGCGGACGTACCGCCCCTGTGGGAGCATTGGACTTCTATCTCAACGGCCATCTGAATGCCCTCAGCTCCGCCAATATGGGAAATCTTGTCGGTGTCGGCACCGCTCCGGAAGGCGTGGAGAACAACGAAGTGATTTACGAAATCCTTTCCGATGCATGGTGGAGCACATCCCACAAGGATATCCACGAGTGGCTGAAGAATTATACACTTAACAGATATGGCAAATGCCCTGAGCCGATGATTACATTCTGGAACAAGATGCTCGAAAGCTCTTACGGAATGTGTTCAAGCCGTGCCCAGTATGTAGTCCAGAGACAGCCGTTCTACGGTCTCGGAGGTCGTTACGAGGTTTCCAAAGCTCATTTTGAAGCATTGGAAGCATATATCGCAGCGGCCTCGGAACTGGGTGACAATGAAGCTTATCTTACCGACCTCGCCATGTGGGCAGGTTTCTATGCGTTCGGCAAGGCTGACCTGCTCGTAAAGCAGATCAACGAGGCTTATCTTGCAGGGGACAATGACAGGGCTGCCGCCATGGAAGTCCGTTTCAAGGACCTGATGCTGCGTGCCGACAGGCTTTTGGACAAGAATCCTGTAACCCGCATCCAGAGATGGATCGACTATGCCCGCAGTTGGGGTGACAATCAGCAGGAAAGCGACAAGTATGAAGAAAACAGCCGCAGAATCGTGACCACGTGGGGTGTCAGCTATCCTGATGCCGGTCTCAATGACTATGCATGCAAGATTTGGTCAGGCCTTATCCGCGACTACTATATCCCAAGATGGCAACATTTCTTCGATGCCAAGAAAGCAGGCAAACCATTTGACTTCGCCGCTTGGGAGGGCAATTTCACCGAGGAGAAGAAACTCTCCGATTTCGTTCCGGTAAAGGACCTCGTAAAGGAATCACAGGACCTCGTGAACGTCGCCAAAGACATTGAACCTCTTGAAGGCCAGGGCCTTTCAGGTTGGACATCATTCGAGATGCGCGACAGCAGCACATTGATCATCCGCATGATGGAACCGGAAGACTACATCCCGGTCAAGGCCCTGAGATTCAGATGGAAGAGGGGCGAGGACAATGTCATTCTCAAGCGTGTGCAGGTCAATGCTGCCGGCTGGGTCCGTTCCGTCAAGAAGGACATCAATATCGAAATCGGCAAGGACAATCCGGTAGTGGAGATACCATTGGAATACAAGCGCGACCAAACTTACCAGTTCATCTATGTCCATATCGAATTGGCAGGAACCAAGCTGAACGGTGACTCACAGGTCGCAATCGAATATGTAAAATAATAATTCAATATGATGAAAAAACTTATATCAATCATCGCCCTGGCAGCCGTGCTTTTCTGCGGTTTGTCATGCAGCAAAGACAATTCAGTTCCTGAGATTGAATTGAAGAGCGTTTCCGCTACGTCGTTCGATGCTGCAGGAGGATTCGGAACGGCAGTCGTAGAGACAGGCGGCCTCAAATTGACGGCCGAGTCATCTGCGCCGGATTGGCTTCGCGTAAGTGTCGCCGGTTCTTCAGTCCTGTTCAATGTTTTCTCTTATACAGGTGATACGGAGCGTACTGCGGACATTACAATCAATGCTGAAGGCAGCAATTCCGTCAGCTTCTCAGTGAAACAGTCACCGTTCAAAGGAATCATCATAAGTGAATCCAGCCTGGAATTCTCTGATTCAGAGCAGAAATTGCAGACACTTGTAAAGTGCACATCTGATTTCAGCGTGGAAATCCCTGAGAATCCGGATGGCGTCTTCTCATTCGAGAAATCCGCAAGCGGTGTGACATTCATCGTAAGCAAGGCACAGAGCCGCAGGGCGTTCTCCGGACGCGCAATCATCACCCCTTCAGACAAGAGCATTGAACCGGTATATGTAACATTGACACTCCCTAAGAAACCGGACTGGTATTATCTCTTGGGTACTTGGAAAGTGGCAAAGAACGCCGATGAGTGCGGAGACAAGAGCGATTTCGTGTTCGCGACAGAAAAGATGTACGAGTCATTCTCGGTTACGGTTCAGAAAGGCGAGCTCGTGAATTATCCTTTCTCAGCCCAGCTGGTGGACGGCAAAGTAAGAATCGGCATCCAGGGCTTCGGTAAAGATGAGGCTGCAAACAAGTACTACTCAGTGCATTTCAACGGGCCGACTTCGTCCAATCCGTCAGGATTCTACATCTTCTCTACAGAGGGTCGTGCCGCTTGGGATGCCGAACCTGTATTCGATGATGTGAACCACACAGTCACTCTTTCATTCGAGAATGCAAAACTGAACAGCAACGATATCCCTCAGCAGTTGAACATCTGGTGGAGTCGTGACAGATTCTTTGCATTCACTACACGTATTGTAGCATATCAGCAGCTTGTGCTTACCAAGGAATACACAGAATAGTAACAGCTTATGAAAAGATTGATTATATCAATGCTGCTGTCGGTCATCTGCGCGCTATCAGTTTTTGCGCAGCAGACATTGACAGTCAGCGGTACGGTCAAGGACGATGCCGGTGAGCCTCTCATAGGTGTCGTCGTGGCAGTGGCGGGCACGGGCAATGCCGCCGTCACGGACCTTGACGGTAATTATACATTGACGAAAGTCCCCGCAGGAGCCAAACTTGAGGCTTCCTGCCTGGGTTATACCAATGTCACCAAACCGGCTGCTGAAAAAGTTGACTTCGTGCTCTCTACCAGCACGGAAATGCTTTCCGAGGCAGTGGTTACCGGTATGACTACCACTGACAAGCGACTCTTTACCGGTGCGACCGACCAACTTTCTGCCGTTGATGTGAATATCAGCGGTGTGGGTGAGGTCAGCCGTTCACTCGAAGGAAAATCAGCCGGCGTTTCTGTGCAGAACGTGTCGGGAACATTCGGTACCGCACCTAAGATCAGAGTCAGGGGCGCTACCTCAATTTTCGGTGACTCCAAGCCTCTGTGGGTCGTAGACGGCGTCATAATGGAGGATGTGGTCAATGTGGATGCCAATTCCCTGTCATCCGGAGACGCCACGACATTGATCAGCTCCGCCATTGCGGGCCTGAACTCTGACGACATCGAATCATTCCAGATCCTCAAGGACGGTTCCGCTACCTCCATCTACGGCGCAAGGGCAATGGCCGGCGTCATTGTAGTGACCACCAAGAAAGGAACACCTGGCGTGACCCGCGTGAACTACAACGGCGAATATACCATGCGTCTTGTCCCTTCATATTCCGAGTTCAATATCATGAACTCCCAGGAGCAGATGTCCGTTTATGAGGAAATGTACCAGAAGGGCTGGCTCAACTTCACCAGCAACGTATACAGCTCGCAGGGAGGTGTGTACAGCAAGATGTATCAGTTGATGAACACGTACGATACGGCGACCGGAAAATATCTTGTGGAGAACACCGAAGCCGGCAGGAAAGCATATCTCCGCAAGGCAGAGATGCGCAACACGGACTGGTTCCAGGAACTTTTCCGTCCGACCGTGCAGCACAGCCACTCCGTCAGCATCACTTCCGGATCAGAGAAAGGCAGCTACTATGCTTCTCTCGGTGCGCTCGTCGATCCGGGCTGGTCGATCCAGAGCAAGGTGAACAGATATACTGCGCTGTTCAACACTTCCCAGAAGATATTCAAGGATTACATCACCCTGAACATCATCGGAAACGCTTCTTACAGGCAGCAGAGGGCTCCGGGTTCACTCTCATCTACCACAAACCTTGTGGAAGGTTCCGTGAAACGTGATTTCGACATCAACCCGTATTCTTATGCCCTGCGTACTTCCAGAACACTCGACCCGGACGAATTCTACACCAGGAATTATGCTCCGTTCAATATCAAGCACGAGTTGGCGAACAACTACATCGACCTCTCCGTGCTCGACACCAAATTCCAGGCTGAAATCAAGGCCAAGCCGACAAAGGGACTCGAACTGGCAGCTCTCGGTTCGGTAAGATACCAGCTTTCAATGACCGAGCACAATATCAAGGACAATTCGAACCAGGCAGAGGCTTACCGTGCCGCAGCCACGAAGATCATCCAGAGCCTGAACCCTTATCTGTACAAGGACCCGGACAATCCGACCGGAGACAAGTACACTGTCCTGCCGCAGGGAGGTATCTTGAAGAAGAATGACTACTCTGCCCTCAGCATGGACTTCAGAGCGTCAGGTACTTACAATACAGCCATCGCCGACAAGCACATCATCAATGCCTTCGCCGCGATGGAAGTCAATTCACTGGACAGGCATGCAAGTTCTTTCGACGGCTGGGGACTCCAGTACGAGGCAGGTGAAACACCGTTCTACATTGTGGACCTGTTCAAGAAACAGATTGAGCAGAACTCATATTATTATAGTCTGAGCAATACGCACGAACGCAATGTCGCTTTCGCCGCTACCGCTTCATACTCATATAATTACAGATACACCATCAACGGAACGTTCCGATATGAGGGTTCCAACAGGCTCGGAAGGGCAAGAAGCGCCCGTTGGCTGCCAACATGGAACGTCGCCGGCAAATGGTCGGCAGACCAGGAAGAATGGTTCGACGCGCTGAAACCGGCATTGTCAAGCATGAACTTCCGCGTATCATATTCATTGACAGCGGACAGAGGCCCGGCGTGGGTGAACAACTCTACGGCATTGTTCTACCCGAGCACGCCTTGGCGCCCTGCTACAAACATCAAGGAACCGTCATTGTACCAGTCCTCCATCGAGAACTCCGAGCTTACATACGAGAAGAAGCATGAGTTCAATGTGGGAGCAGACCTCGGTTTCATCGACGACCGCATCCTCCTGTCTTTCGATACCTATAAGAGAAACAACTTCGACCTTATCGGAAGCGTTGTGACCCAGGGACTTGGCGGTGTGTCCAACAAATACGGAAACGTGGCTTCCATGAAGTCTTCCGGTGTGGAACTTTCGCTGTCCACCAGAAATATCGTCAAGAAGGACTTTACCTGGACCACGAACTTCATATTCTCGCACATGAAGAATACCGTGACCAAGCTCAAGACTTACCAGACCATGATAAGCTACCTGACAGGTTCAGGCTATTCCATGGAAGGAATGCCGCGCGGCGCCGTGTTCTCACTGCGTTTCATGGGACTCGACGAGATGGGTATCCCTACCTTCCTGAACAAGGACGGAGAAATCACTTCCACGAACATCCAGTTCCAGGAAATGAACAATTTCAGCAACCTCAAGTATGAGGGACCGATTGACCCGACCATCACCGGAAGTTTCGGCAACATGTTCAAGTTCAAGGGCTTCACGATGAATGTCTTCATGACATACTCCTTCGGGAATGTGGTAAGGCTCGACCCTATTTTCTCCAACAGCTATTCTGACCTTACGGCCATGCCGAGAGAATTCATGGACAGGTACATCAATCCGGGCGACGAGAACATCACCAATGTTCCTGTAATTGCCAGCAAGCGTCAGAACAACAGCATCAGCAATCTCGGCATTGCCTACAATGCCTACAACTATTCTGACCAGAGGATTGCAAAAGGCGATTTCATAAGGCTCAAGGAAGTTTCATTGGGTTATGAACTTCCTAAGACAGCTGTTGAAAAGCTCAGGCTGAAAAGTCTTTCATTCAAGATCCAGGGAACGAATCTCTGCCTTCTCTATGCCGACAAGAAGCTGGAAGGACAGGACCCTGAGTTCCTGAATGCCGGCGGTGTCGCCGTGCCGATGCCGAAGCAGTTCACATTGACCTGCAAGATAGGATTTTAAATCAATGCGGATATGAAGAAATTTATAACATATTCAATTGCAGTTCTTTCTCTGCTCGGAGGCCTGACCTCCTGCGACAAGTTCCTGGACACGCTTCCGGACAACAGGACTGAACTGAATTCGACTGAAAAGATACAGAAACTGCTTGTTTCCGCGTATGCATCAAGAACTTATGTGAGGTTCTTCGAGTATGCGTCAGACAACTGCGAACTCTACAGCGAAGGAAACAAGAATACGTCAAGACTCATTGAACAGAATTATAACTGGGAGCCGATCGAGGAAGCGGACAATGAGAGCAACGTGAACACCTGGCAGTCATATTACAATATGATTGCCACAGCGAATGCCGCTCTCCAGGCCATCGAGAAACAGGGCACTCCGGAAGAAATGCTTCCATACAAGGGAGAGGCGCTTCTCTGCCGCGCTTACGCTCACCTCTGTCTGACAATGATTTACTGCCTTCCTTATCATCCGCAGTATGCGTCACAGTATCTGGGAGTTACCTATATGGACAAGCCGGAGACCACACTGAATCCTAAATATAGCCGAGGAACTCTTGCCATGGACTACGAGAAAATCCAGAAAGATATCGAGGAAGGACTTCCTCTTCTGAACGAAGAGGTATGGTCAGTTCCGAAATACCATTTCAACAAGAAGGCCGGCTATGCGCTTGCTACCAGGTTCTACGTCTACAGCAACCAGTGGGAGAAGGCTGTCGAGGCTGCAAATGTAGTGCTCGGAACGAATCCTTCCGAAATGCTCCGTGACTGGGCTGCGACCAGCAAGATGGCCTGGGATTATGGTACGAGGGCATTGAACTACATCAATCCTACGAACAAGGTGAACCTGCTGATAATTCCGCTCTATTCTGCGAACGGAGGCTTGTTCAATGCGTGGTCTGCTACCGGCGGTAGATATGCGCACACCAACAGGATCGCCAAGATGGAGACTGTCCGTGCAAAGCGTCCTATGGGCGGTGCTTATGATACCGGCAAGCAGGACAATACGCAGTATATCTACCAGATGGTTCCATTCTATTGGGCCGACCTCATAACCAACAAGGTGTACTGGCCGAAATGGCCTTCCCAGTGGGAAGTTGTCGATCCTGTGGCAGGTACAGGTTACGGACGCAGCACAATGGTGGCTCTCAATGCCAACGAAGTGCTTCTGAACAGGGCCGAGGCCTATATCCAGCTGAAGGAATATGACAAGGCGGCAGCGGACTTGGATGCATGGAACTGCTCGATGTACAAGGTCGGAAGCAACGGAATCCGTCATCTGACACGCGAACTGATCGACGAGGTTTACGGCGACCCTTCTTCATCATTGTACATCAAGGAATACACAAGGGAAGAACCTACATCAAGGAAGCCGATTCATCCGCATGGATTCACTGTAGAGCCTGGTACTCAGGAAAATATGACACAGTGCCTGCTGTTCTGCAAGAGAATCGATTCCCTGGAGGAAGGTCTCCGCTGGATGGATCTCAAGAGATATGGAATCACCATCGACAGATTCGATGACTCCGATTACGACGACGCTACGACATCCGGATTCGAGGCTACGGTAACATTGCCTTACAATGACCTGCGCCGCGCATTCCAGATTCCTTCAGAATCCATCAAAACCGGTCTGGAACCTAATCCGCGCAACAATGCGGAATGTCCTGACCATCCTTTCGTCAAATCTTTTTAAGTAGGAATGAAGATGAAAAAATATATATCATTGATATTGGCAGCCTGCACGATGCTCCTGACGCTCTCCTGCACCAAGGATGAGATCAGCTCCGAGAGCATTTTCAAGGACGAGGAGCAAAACAATACCGAGTTCGACTCATGGCTGCAGAGAAATTATGTGGAGCCTTACAATATCCGTTTCGAATACCGTATGCCGGACAGGGAAACCAGTTTCAATTACTGGGTGTCACCTCCTAACATCAAGGAGTCGATAATGATAGCCAAACTTATCAAGTTCACGACACTTGAGGCCATGGTGGAGATGATGTCTTCCGGAGACGAGACGGAAGATCCGGCATTGTTCGTGAAATCATATTTCCCGAAAGTGCTCTTCCTCGTGGGAAGTTTCGAGATAAGCAGCAGCGGTACCACCGCCCTTGCATCTGCGGAGAACGGCCTTCAGATCAACATCCTCGGCGTGAACTTCTTCGAATACCACAAGGATGCGGAAAGAATCGCGGGAACTATGCTCCACGAGTTCACCCATATCCTCGACGGTATCCACGGCTCTCCTGCAGAGTTCAAGGACATCACCCTCAGCGATTATGTGGGCGACCGTTACACTTCACTTACCGAAGACCCGTACCAGAAGGGATTTGTCAGCAACTATGCCCGTTCACACTACAGCGAGGACGTGGCTGAAACCTGCGGACGACTGATTTCCCTCACGGAGGCGGAAAGAGAGGCGATGATCGCCAAGGCAGGTCCTGTAGGCGGCCCTCTCATTAGAAAGAAATATGATATGCTGAAGAAATGGCTCAAGGATTCCTACGGAGTCGATACTGACAGATGGTGCGAAATCTATCATCGCCGTATCGCCCAGCTGGACAATCTGGATTGGGAATCACTTGACAAATAAACCTGGAAATCAACATGAAAAGATTCATTACATATTTGATGTCCGCGATGATGCTGCTCTCTTTGGCATCCTGCTACAAGAGCGACAGAATCTTCGAAGAGACGGCTGCGCAACGCACGCAAGAACGTGTTGAACTCTGCCGCAATGCGCTGTTAGCCCGCGAGACCTGGGTTATGGAGTATTTTCCGGATGAGGACCTCCGTTACGGCGGATGGATTTATGTCCTGCAGTTCTCGCCGGACTATACCGTGAAAGTATGGTTCGAGGGCGCCGGCTTCATACCTCAGACA
>OHUD01000221.1_pt1 | contig 31619 bp, 28 predicted proteins | sample 1579021 | NCBI WGS metagenome assembly OHUD01 (sample SAMEA3879597, study PRJEB24766) | human gut metagenome | biome: human-associated habitat; feature: feces | place: USA | collected 1985/1987
GAGGGTTCAACCATTCCGTTCCTGCGAATTCATATTTATGGCTACCATTCTCACTCAGTATGCGGTAATGATAACACTGTTTTCTTATTAGATTACCTATATTATAACGTGTGTGAGGTCGGATCTCGATTGTTTTTTGACCATTATTAACCCGTGATTATTCCGGAGCTCTCTGAGCCACCTGTCCGGACTTTGGGGTTCTTCCTCAATTATCCGTAAGCAGTTGCTTTGGGGTATCGCAATTTTGCTTCAAGCAACCGCTTATCGCACCTTCCATACATTGTTCTCTTTATCATTTTTAATCGACTGTTTGTTCCTTCTACAAAACCGTTGCTGTAATCATATGCTACTGCATTCTCAACAGCATCTATATCACGACTTAATCCATTTGCAAAACTCTGTAAAGCTTTTATTTCACTCTTACTGTATTTCTCAATAAACAGATATAATAACGGTACTTTCCTTTCTTCAAATATTCTTCTGAATTCTTTGATACAGCCGTGCAATTCATATATGTGTGGATACTGATTCAAAATATGACATTTATGTTCTTCAGTTAGTTCTTTGTTCATCCACATATATCGAAATATGCCCTCACGTGTTATATAATCCTTATCTTTTCCGCAACTACCTGTTCTATATTTTAAAGCCTCTGTCATCGTTCTAACATATGGCTGAGGAGCAAACTGTTCATTTATTTTTTCTTCTATTTTTACAAGATAATCAAAAGCATTGCTTAGGGAACCAGTATATCCTTTCTCATAAACTGCTTTAACTGTCTTGCTTTTGCTCCAACCAGATTTTAAACACTGTACTATAAAATCGTAATATGCATCTAATTTGCTTTGCCTCACCCCATACATACTTAGTTCCATCGGATTTCCATTCCGATATTTAGCAATTGTATTTCTTCCAACACCCATTCTTCTTACTATTTCTCGGTAACTGCAGCCTTCCTTTAAAAATTTCTGGATCTGACATATCATTTGATAACGTTTTTCTGAATAATTTGGAAAGTTATCCACATCAACTGCGATTTTTTTTACATGAATCTTCACCTGCATGCGGAATAGCAATGGTGGCAGGTATTTCTTTATTCAAAGCTTTTTTAATTGCCTCTAAAAGATTTTGGTGTAAATGAAACCTATCCGCAACCTGCATCGCATCTGGCAATTCCTCCGCAATCACCCTTGCATAAGCACTCGCTCTATCACGAGTAATCACCTTTACATGTTTATTATTTTTGAGCCATTCCCTTAAGGTTTCTCCATCCCGACCATCTAATAAGATAATAGGTTCATGTGTCTTCCCATTTACAATGATTGTTCCATATGTATTTCTCTTTTTATAGGCAAAATCGTCAACGCCAATCACATCTCCAGTTTCCGGACTCGGTAAAAGCTCATATCTTTTCAAAAGAAGTCGAATAACAGTATCACCACTAGTCTTAATTCCAAGTGTTTTACATATGCGAGCACACCCTTCACAACTTGTTTCCAATGCCAATGTACATACAAAATCTGCACATCGTTCCGTCATCCTGCTATATGCATTCAGAAAACCATCAAAAGTCTCTGATATAGATGTAGCATTACATTCTTTATTCATACAATTGTACTCATGAGCGGTTATCTCCAACTGGACATTCTTTCCAAGAATCGGCAAGTCTTGTACCTTACGCATATATGTACCATGATAATTATTTGTTGTTTGTCCACACTTAGGACAGGTGCAACATGCTGTAACAGATTTCATTCGTATCAAAATTTTATCTTTTTCTTGAATAACATTTGATATTTCCAAACTCTCTTCCGGGTAAAATGCATTTAAAAATGAGGTATCTACTGTCGCCATCCTTATGTCTCCGTTATTGCAATTGATACCTTGATTATACTATAGTTTTCGTATAATCCCAAGAGCAAAAACGGATAATTGAGGAAGAACCCGCCGCACCGTAATATTCAACTTTCATGGCTGATAATATTTTGTACATTCTTTTATTCATTATCATGTCACGCATAATGCTATTTACATCGGTGCCATCTTTGATGCTGATATCGTTGTTTTTCAGGTAGTCTCGCATCATTTCTCTCATTGCTGCTTTTTGTGGGCTGTCTTTTCTTCTTGCCATAAAAATAACCTCCAAACTGAGTAATTTTATCTTACATCAGTTTGGAGGTTTACACAAACTTTGGGATGCTCCCCAGGTTGCTGATGGCTCCGATATGAATGTCCGTACACTGCTCAATATTGAAACTGGCAAGACTATTCCATCGCTTTTCTATGCCATGAAACTGGCAAATTTTCTTAATCTGCCGGTAGATCAGCTGTTTGAATACAAGAATGCCGATCTGCCATCAAATGAAGGAGAAGACTGCCATGAAAAGTAACACCACTATCAATTTCAAAACCATTGCTGTTGATTTTGACGGTACCCTGTGTTACAGCAAATGGCCGGAGCTCGGTCAGCCCAACCAGGCACTGATCGAATATCTCCAGGAATGGAAACGCAATGGCAACAAACTCATTCTCTGGACCTGCCGCGCCGGCGAAGCTTTGTCGAAAGCTGTCGAATGGTGCCGTGAACAAAATCTTGAATTTGATGCCGTCAATGACAACCTTCCGGAAATCATAGAATTCTACGGACACAACAGCCGCAAGATATCCTGCGACTACTATATTGATGACCGGATGCTGCTGCCGGAAAATGCAAAGGCATAGGACCTGTGATGGGTGCTATGCCTTTGTGCTTATTCTATAATATTATCGTTCTTCTTTTTTAGGCTTTTGCATATTCATTTTTTTCTGTCCATGAGACTTCCTTTTCGCCTGTTTTATCTTTTCTCTCACAGATGACTTTTCCAGTTTTCTTTCCTGTGCCTTCTCTTTCAGGTACTGCTCTGCTGATTCCAGATACTCTGCAAGTAGTCCTGTCTTATCTTCTGTGATAGGATTGATGTCTACTGCAATTCCAGCAATCGTGAATCCATCCTCATGAAGAATATTAAAAAAATCATCTTCCCTGATTGTTCCTTTATAGTCTACCACCACATCCAGGTCCGATCCGTTTTTTTCAATTCCCCTACATCTGCTGCCGGATATAATCACATTTTCCACTTGTGCATCCAGATCATTTTCTATAATCTTTGCCTGCACATAGTACGATACCATTTCTTCAATCTCTCCGGCACTCATTCCGTCTACTGGGTGAAACTGCTCTATTGTTTTCCTTCTGAAATCTGAAATCACATTTACAGCAAGCTGATCTTCTTTTTCTCTAAGCTCTGTCCAGAGATTGCCAATCACATTCCGAAGGTTATGGTTATCATTTTCCATAAGCTCATAATACATCTCCCGGCAGTTCGATAGTAAAGTCAGTTTCTTTATCCTGTCATGATAAGTTCTGTACTGCACTTCATCTAGCAGCTTTTCTTCCAGCCGGAAGGCTTCACTTCCTGAAATTCTATCCCAGATATCATCTTTTTCTGAATGGATCACAAGACCATATCCTTCATCATGTCTCTGCTGTACCATGTGAATCCGGTCTTCTGTTCCTTCTATCCTGCATGTAAAATCAAATTCGTTATATCCGGCTTCCCAATAATATCCTGCCTGGGTGAGTTTGATATCCGTCACCTCTTCTGCAGTTATGCTTATCTTCTCCTCTGGTTTTTCTGCTAAAATCTTCTCTTCCATCTTGTTCTCCCTTTCTTAAAATGGCGGCGCACTAAGGCCGCAATCGTTATTGCTTCGCAAGTTAGCAAGCAGTGCCCCTGTGTACACGCGGCGCATTTTGCTTGTTGGAGGCACATCCCCAATCCCCTTAGAATGTCATCTTCGATGCCAAGCTGCGCCCTCACTTTGTGAGTGCTGATACATTCCTGCTCTGCCGGAATATAAAAAAGAGGGCAACCTCCAATTTATATTTTTGATGATTGCCCGCATGCTTATCTTTCCTGCTGCCGTTTCTTTTTCATGTCTTCCTCTATGTCCCAGCTCTGCTGAGCAGCATAGAAGGATTCCACATTTTGCTTCGCTATCTGATAATCCCGCATCTCTTTTTTTATTTTCTTGTATTCGCTGTAAGCTGCCTTTTTCTCTGAAAGCAGTCTTACAAATTCTTCATTCAGATCTTTTACCTTTGGGATCTTTCCATCCGGCAGTTTTGAAAATGCTTCCTTGGCTGCCTTATGAAGAGTGATTTCATCCCGATGTGCCTCGAAAAATTTCTTACTATACCCTGATTTTCGGTAAGTAATGTATGTTTCCCTGGTCTTGGCATAATTGATAATGTGAGTCTTGATCACTTTATTTGCTGCCATCTTCTCCTCTGCATCTTTGATGCTTTTCATCAGTTCATGGTATTTTGCAGAACTCCCGTCCACCAATGCGTCCAGCGTTTCCTTATCGTGAATATCATGCTGCTGTAAAAACAGAATAGATTCCGCAAACTGTTTCACATTATATTTTTTCGCCCACTGGACATATCCGCCGTTCTTTCCATACCAACCAGATGATACCCAGTCTGCATCCCACCTCTTCGATATCCATATCACGTATCACCTAGTCGGTATCCCACACTTCTGCTCCCTTTCAATTGATACCCCTTTCCTGATATCCCTCTTCCCGGATGCACAACAAGCATATCACCTAGCCGGTATCTTCTGGCAACGGGTGTGCGTATCAGCTAGATGGTATGCAGCTATCGGAAGCCGTTTGTTGATACAAGCATTTACATACCAGTAAGGTGATACATGATAAACGTTGCCGAAATATACTGCATATCACTAAGGCGGTATGTGGTGAACGATATCGGAATATACTGCATACCTGTAAGGTGTTATCTGATGATCGATACCGAGGTATTCTGCATACCTATAAGGCGATATCTCATAATCAATACCGAGACATACTGCATACCTATAAGGCGATACCCCATAACAGATAGCGAGACATTCCGCATACCAATAAGCTGATATCGGATGAACGATACCGGGACATATTGCATACCAATAAGCTGATATCGGATGTGCGCATACCAATGTTTTAATATCAGATAAATGGGTACTGTCGGGAATGGATGTCCAGAAAACGGATGCGGATAGAAGTGTACCGACTGAAACGATATCGATTGAACCGTATGCAGGCGAACCGGTATCTAAACACCCGGATTCAGAGTATGAGTATGCAAATGCTATAGGATCCGCATTACCGAGAACGACATAGAGGGCGCAGATCTGTGGGAACATACTGGGTTTTAAGGGATATGGGAACAGAGTACGGGGGTTCTAATCATTCAGGCGCCAAACTGTGCCAGAATACAGCATTGGAATGCAATTTTCTTTGTGTCCAATCAATGCGCGTGGCATAGTGAACCCTGTGTGCCATTCCGAGGATATAGAAAACATTACTTACTATATAAAGTAATAACGTAGTAGTTTGTTTACTAGTAGTTCTTTCACTAGTAGTTGTTTACATAGTAGTTCTTTCTAAAAATGTCATCTCTCTCGATTCCGTCTCTTTCAAAAAAATAAGAGCAGGACACATACCCGCTCTCACTTCGTAATCTTTTTACTTTGCAAATTTTATGCTTGTACACCAAGAACCTTACTTGTTGTGTGCCATTCCGTGGATATTGAATGCATTACTTAAATCTCTCCGGCAGAATTACAAATATATTGACATATCTTTCTGGCTTGATTATATTAAGACTATTGATTAAAGATTTTCATTTTCTGATGCAGATTATAAAAAGATGGTGAGACTTAGGGTGAGACCTAACAATGTCGACGCCTCAAATCCTTTATTTTTCTGGCTTTGCGCTATTGGGGTAATGTTCAAGTCCCATCTCCTGCATTGATACATTTATTGAAAAGCCTTGAGAATAGTTATCTCAAGGTTTTCTTTTTATTGAAACAATAGAATGTTCGCGGAGCGTGCATTCTATTGTTTCAATAAAACACATTAGATGTTATAATATAGTCATAAATTCAGGAGGTACACACTATGCCATTACCAAAAGAATCTTCTTACACAACAGATTATATATTCTCTCTTCCGGAAGGGCAGAGAGCGGAACTGATTGATGGTGTTGTTTATGATATGGCACCACCAAACCGGCTTCATCAGGAACTCGTTTCAGAACTTCACTATAAGATTACTGATTATATCAAAAAAAACAACGGTGCCTGCAAAGTTTTTCCAGCCCCATTTGCCGTTTTTCTAAACGCGGATGACAAAACTTATGTGGAACCGGATATCAGTGTTATTTGTGACAAATCCAAGCTGGATGACCGCGGATGTGTCGGTGCACCGGACTGGATCATTGAAATTGCATCTCCAAGTACCAAACGCACGGATTACGGTGTGAAATTATTCAAATATCGCTCTGCTGGTGTGCGTGAATACTGGATTGTAAATCCTCTTACGAGAACAGTGAATGTCTATGCTTTAGAAAAAGAAGAATTAAATGATCAATACAGTTTTGACGATGACATTGCGGTATGTATTTATGACAATTTGACTATCAATATTACAGAGTTACTAAAACAATAAAAAACTGCTTAGGCAAAACGGATGACTCCGTTTTGCCTAAGCAGTTTTTTATTCATTTACTTCATACAGATAACTCTTGCCTTGTTTTCCAACCCGAACGACGATTTCAAGGTCTGTTAAGATCAGAAGAACGGTCTGCGCAAGCCGCACCGGGATTTTGGCGTGCTTTGCAAAATCTTTTGCAGTAAATTGTTCCGGCAGATCATATGGAACAAACTGCATGTAATCTTCCCTTCGGTCGATACAGACTTCCTCTGCAAACTTTACCGGAATGCGGTCGTACCGCTCACTTCCCTTTTTCTTATCCCTGCTCCATCCATTTAAAAGGCGGTACTCCTCCATATCAAGCAGCGCCAGTTTTAAATGCAGATTTGGATTTGATAAATAAGGGCGGATCTTATAGAGCTCAATAAATGCCATATAGGGATTTCCGGTCTTTGGTGACTTGCGTTTCGGTGAAGTCTCCCCGGTTTCCTCGTCAATCCACGACAGCCACTTGATATGGGGAATTGGATAAACGATCGTGACCGGATATAGTGGCAGAAAAGCGTCAAGCTTCCGCCGCATTTTATTAAATGCCCTTGTCTGGATCTCGATGATCTCCTGCCCGGTGTAGATGTCTGCCACAAAATTTTCAATCGGGATCTCATGCATATCCGTGTCCGGTGCATAATAATTCTTCATGACTGCATGCACTGTTTTTTCGGATAATGTACCGATTCCCTGCCGCATTCTCTGGCTTCCTACAATTTTATTTTTTGTATGATCAAATAAAGTTTTATCGATACACAAGTTTTCGACCTTTCAATTTTTTTATCCTGTAAGGCAGTTCGTAAATCTTCTATTTTTCCGGATGCTTCATATTTTTCAAAATATCGAAACAGTCAAATGTTGCAAAATAATCATCCGGTGTCTCTGCACGACGGATGAGCTGTGTGGAGCCATCTTCTTTTAGCAGGATTTCTGCGGAGCGGAGTCTGCCGTTATAATTGTAACCCATGGAAAATCCGTGTGCTCCTGTGTCATGGATCACGAGCAGATCACCCATATCAATCTTCGGAAGCATGCGGTCAATCGCAAATTTGTCACAGTTTTCACAAAGAGAACCTGTCACATCGTATTTGTGATCGCATGGTTCATTTTCTTTTCCCATGACCGTGATATGATGATATGCACCATAAATTGCCGGGCGCATAAGGTTTGCAGCGCAGGCATCCACACCAATGTACTCTTTGTAAGTGTGTTTCTCATGGATTGCTTTTGTCACAAGACAGCCATAAGGTCCTAACATGAAACGTCCCATTTCTGAATAAATGGAAATATCGCCAAGTCCCGCCGGAACTAAGATTTCCTCAAATGCTTCTCTGACACCCTCTCCGATCACACGGATATCATTTGGTGTCTGATCCGGACGGTAAGGGATTCCCACCCCACCGGAAAGGTTGATAAATTTAATATCGCAGCCTGTCTTGTCCCGAAGTTCCACCACAAGTTCAAACAGCTGATGCGCCAGCTTTGGATAGTATTCATTCGTAACGGTATTGCTCGCTAAAAATGCATGGATACCAAAGTATTTTGCACCTTTTTCTTTTAAAATTTTAAATCCTTCAATGATCTGTTCATGGGTAAATCCGTATTTTGCATCTCCCGGGTTATCCATGATCCCATTGCTCATTTTAAATACACCGCCCGGATTGTAACGGCAGCTGATGGTCTCCGGGATATGTCCGATTGTCTGCTCTAAAAAGTCAATGTGTGTAAAATCATCCAGATTAATGATGGCACCAAGTTCATCCGCAAAAGCAAATTCTTCCGCCGGTGTATCGTTGGAGGAAAACATGATATGCTGTCCGTCAAATCCCTGGGAATCTGCTAACATCAGCTCGGTTAAAGAAGAACAGTCGCATCCGCAGTCGTACTCTTTTAAAATGTTTAAAATAAATGGATTTGGAGTTGCCTTTACCGCAAAATATTCGCGGAAGCCCGGATTCCATGCAAACGCCTCTTTCACTGCTTCCGCATTCTCACGGATTCCCTTTTCATCATATAAATGAAATGGTGTCGGATATTTTTTCACGATCTCATCTAACTGTTCCTTTGTTACAAATGGTTTCTTTTCCATAAATTCTGCCGCCTTTCGCCATGTATTTTCCTATAGTCTTATCCTGCTGCTATCTGGATTCAGTACTTTCCCTGCCGTCTGTGATATATTGCTCGATCTGTTCATCCAGATAAACATTAAATTCCTGCATGAACTTTAAAATCGTGTCTGTCTCCTCTTTGGAATAACGGGACAAAAACTGCATGTCACGCTTCTCCCACTGCTTATGACGTTTTTCATGTTCCTTAAAAAGAACCTTGCCACGCTCAGTCAATTTAAAATATACTTCTTTTTTATTTGTCTCCAACGTGTATTTTTCGATCAGACCTTTTGCAAGAAGTTTTTTCGTCATCTTGCTGATCGCACCACGTGTCATCTGCATCTGTTCTGCAATTTTGGTGACATTTGGCAGTTCCAGACGTCCAATATTATCAATACAATGTGTCTCCGAATAACCATACTCATCGAGACACTGGCTTTCTGTCAATTTTGAAAGCATATCCTGATGCTCTAACATAAGAGCGATTTCCTGTAACAAACGTTGTTGTTCTTTCATAGCTCCACCTCGTTTTGTTTCCATGTCAACATTTATCATACCCAATATATCGCATTGATAATTTTATGTCAATGTCTCCAAGGCAAATTTTTTCTCATGAGTTTGCTTTGAAAAAGTTTCTCAGCTGAATGGAAAAAGTGATTGACATTTTACCCAAATTCGCATATAGTCTTTATGAAGAAACGAAGTTTACAACCGTATGGCTCATTGCCTAAGCGGGCTGCTCGTTTCTTTTTTTGTGCGCACAAAATCATATAAATATAATTTTCCATCCTCATCTCTTCTTACAAGCATTTTTGCAGAATATATATGATATCCTTCAAGTTCTCCATTTTCATCATATTTTGGTATGCCAAATCTTGTATCATAACGATACCAGCCTTTCTTTGCTTTCGCTTTTTCATTAGCCCCCTTCAACCTGATTTTATCTTTGGAATGGCAAAATTCATCTGGAAAATCGTTACCAATATAGATTTTTTCGCATGTTTCCAGAATCTCATATGTGTTTCCAATATACTCCTTTAAATATTCCTCAATTTCATTCCAGTCAATGTTTCGCCTTGATTTAAATCTTATATCATTTATCAACACAATGCTTTTATTATTTTCATCCTGAATAATATGAATTCTCTGATCTTTCTTACTGCTCTCTAACTGTATTTTATAAGCTAAAAGACGCAATACATATTCCGGCATTTTTCTTCTTCCAGCTTCCCACTCCTCTATAGTCCGCAATGGAATTCCCTGCTGTCTCGCAAACTCTGCCCTGTTAAATCCGGTGATATTTCTCAATTGTTTCATTCTTTCTGCTATCGTATACTGTTCTCCCATAATTCCCCCTAAAAATAATACCACTCATTGAGTGGTATTATTGTAACATATTCTATGTATAATTCAACTTATTTCACAGATTCTTCCGGAAAAACAGTTTTATATTATCTGTCTTTCCGGAGAGTTTTATCCATAAAAATGTGTATTTGCTTTTCCTTACATTGTCCTGGCAACAACTCTGATTACATTTGCCGCATTAAACTGTAAATCTGCTTTCGTGATTTTATATCCATCAATCTCTTTTCCCGTTTTAACCGCTTCTACAATATCATCGACATTTTTCTGGCATCCTGGCATCTGGATGTCATTGCCTGCATAAATACAGCCGGTAGATGCTGAGATTGGATAAGCTGGTTTGAATTTTCCGGTAATCATCGGCATATCCTGTGAGGTGAACCAGTCGGTCATCACTACTCCTTTAAATCCCCATTCGTCTCTTGCCATTCCCTGGATCAGATCATGGCTGTTTGCTGTATGGATACCGTTTAACAGGTTGTACGAAGTCATGATGGATAATGGCTGTGCTTCACGCACTGCAATTTCAAATCCCTTCAGATAAATTTCACGAAGTGCCCGCTCACTTACATGTGCATTGACAAAGTAACGGTTATCTTCCTGATTATTCACCGCAAAATGCTTGATCGTTGTTCCCTTGCCCCTGTGCTTCTGTACTCCTTTTGTCATTGCTGCCGCAATTTTACCGGAAACATATGGGTCTTCGGAATAATATTCAAAGTTACGTCCGCAAAGCGGATTTCTGTGAATATTTAACGCTGGTGCAAGCCACAGATCTACATGAAATTGTTCCATTTCTGAACCAACCATATCTCCAGCCTTTTCTACAAGTTCTGTGTTCCATGACTGTGCCAGTGCCCAGCCAATTGGAATTGCAGTACAATACTGATAATAATTATCCACTTCCTTCTCATCGATATTTGGATTAAATGGTGTGTATGCATCCCCCATCACCTCTCCACCTGGAAGAAGTGTTCCATCCTTTTTCGTCTTAAAATGTGGCTGCAAGCGAAGTCCGGCAGGACCATCTGCAAGTATCATATTCTTGATTCCTCTTGATTCTTTGCATACAGAAGAGGTATCTCCTGCTGCTCCAGGTACAGTGTATGATGCATTTCCAACAACTTCTCCTCCGTCAGCACGTAAAGTACCCACACAAAATTCTGCTAGCTCTTCCGTTAAAAGCTGCGCCACTAATTCTTCTACAGTTGCTTTTTCTGAAAGAATATCCTGCATGGTAATTTTCTCTGTCTTATCTGTATGGTATTCCTTCCGCATTCCCTGATAAACAACCGTTTTTTGTGCAATTGCTGTTGTGTCAAAGATTACTTTTTCTGCCTGATAACCAGCGGCTTCTTTTTTCTTTTCTTCCAATTTTACAGCATCCGGATGAATCTCATTCAGTGCGACATCCAGTGCAAACAAATTTTTTGCCTTTAATGTTTGTATATCTTCACAGACTTCTATAACTCCTGCAACTTTTGTAGAAGCCGAGCTATTTCCAACCCGGATGATATAGTCACCTTTTTCCAATATCCATGCTGCTTCTTTTTCTGAATAAGACGCCATCTGTTCTGCCTGATACTTTAAGACAATCTCTTCTGTTTCACCCGGTGCCAGCAATTTTGTTTTTTGGTACACTGCCAGCTCCTGATATGGCTTTTCCATTACTCCGCCGGCTGCACTATAATATACCTGAACAACCTCTTTTCCGGCATAAATTTTTCCTGTATTTTTTACAGTTACAGGAATCTGAATTTCATTCCATTCCACACTTATCTTTCCAGCTTTTATCTCAAAATCAGTATAAGATTTTCCATATCCGAAACAGTACAGTGGTTTCACACCAAAGCTGTCAAAATAACGATATCCAACATAGATACCATCTTCGTACATTTCATCATGTACACTCTCATTATGACTGAATTTTGCGGAAGATGGATAATCCATATAATTTTCTGCCCATGTATCTGTTGTCTTTCCTGATGGATTTACTTTTCCGGTCAACACATCCAGAAGTGCATCTCCACCAAGATTTCCAAGCTGAGTCATCAGGAGAATTGCATTGACTCCCGCTATTGATCTCATTTCCGAAAGATCCATAACTCCGCCAATATTTAATACAACAATCAGTTTATCATATACCTCAGCAAGCAGATGAATGTTTCCTCTTTCGTGTGGATATAATCTGTAATCCCCTTCCTCATCAAACCGGTCTGCTCCTTCCCCGGAATTTCTGGCAATCACATATACTGCGGTATCTGTCTCTGACACATCAATGTCATTGATCGTGATAATCTCGCAGTCCGGTTCTTTGTAAGGGTGGTCAAACATTACTGCAAGTTCAGATGTCTGTTTTCTCGCTGCTTCCTCCTTCATCCACTGCACATAAGCTGCTTTCGCAGCGCTGGTATTCTGCTCCTGTCTGTCTAACCATGCAGTTGTCGTAACCTCAATTCCGGCATTTTGAAATCCCTGTTCAATGTTCACATTATTTCTTGTGTTTACATCTCCTGATCCCGTACCGCCTTTGATCGTCGCACGCGCTCCATTTCCGAAAAGCGCCACTTTTTTTGTATGAATTGGTAAAGCTCCATCGTTTTCCAGAAGTACCATACATTCCCCTGCAAGTTTTCTGGAAATCTGCGCATTTATAACTTCTCTCTCTTCAATCTCAGCTGTTTTCGATGCGAAAATTTCTGCCATATGTCAATCTCCTCCTGCTATCCTTCCTTTGCATTCTCATTATACTATTATTATCATTTTGATTGTTCTATAATTTGATGGTAAATTTTATGAAATACTTACAAAGTTTTATCCAATCAAGACTTTCTTTCCCTCAAATGCAAAACCATAATGTCTGATGTTCTCTGATGTGATTCCTCTTGCGGTCAATTCGGCATCGTATGCTTTTTCCTCAATCTGTGCAAGTGCAGCCTTCACAGTACCTTCCAGTGACTGCTCTGATTCTTAAAGTCATTCACTCTCTTTCACTTCCTCTATCTCTTTTCCAGTGTCTTTACCGTTTCCTTCATCCGTGGCAGACAGGCTGCAAAGAACATCTTATAACTCTCGCAGAAATAATTCTGGTATTTTCCTGTCAGTTCATTAAGATCACGGTTTCTCTGGCAGCCCCCATGACAGATATGAAAATATTCACAGACCTTGCATTCCTCATCAAGCAACAGTGAACGCTCTACAAATCCGATTTCTGTTCTTTTCGTATCAATTTCATCCAGTCGATTCTCATTAAAATTCCCTAATTTATAATCATCCAGCATATAAAAATCACATGGATAAACACTTCCATCTGCCTCCACGACATTCTGGACTCCGCATGTTCCTCTCTGGTCACAGGCTTCAGGCAGATATCCTAACAAAATTCCAATGTAATTCTCGAACTGGCGGATATATGGCTGCTTTCCCAATTTCCAGTCAGCATACCAGAGATTGAAAAGTTCGATCAGAAATTTTCCGTACTGCTCCGGCTTTAATGCATACTCATTCTCGCCATGTGCCTCTTCGAGCGGATCCAGACATGCAATATACTGCTGGTAATTCCATCCTTGTTTTTTATAGAACTCATAAATTTCTGTAATATTGGATGCCACTTTCTGATTCACAACAGTTAGGATATTGTATTCCACGCCATAATGACTCATCAGTTCTGCTGCATGACGTATGCGATCAAAAGTTGGTTTTCCATCTTTGGTGTGGCGGTAGCTATCATGGATTTCTTTCGTTCCATCAACAGAAAGTCCTATCAGAAAGTGATTCTTTTGAAAAAACTCGCACCATGCCTCATTGATCAGATATCCATTTGTCTGAAGTGCATTATTCACGCGGATACCATGTTTATTATACTGCTTTTCAAATTCTACCACTTTTTCAAAAAAATCAATTCCGCGAAGCGTCGGTTCTCCACCCTGAAACGCATAACTGACCGCTCCCTCTGCACAAAGCATCGTCTTGCGGATCACATTTTTTAAGGTCTGTTCTGACATAAATCCATAAGATTCCTGAATCCTTTTCTGTGTTTCATCACAATAGAAGCAATAATCACATTTCATATTACACATCCCGGAAGATGGTTTCATCAGTACACTGATTGGCGGCATATGCTTTTCCTCTTTTTATTCTTACATAAATTTAAAAATGTTATAAATATTGATTGCGATCATCAAGACCATAAGTGCGATAAACAGCTTGTCAACTGTCTTCTCATCAATTTTCTTATTGATCGCACGTCCACAGATTCCTCCGGCGATACCACCTGCAACCATAAGGATCAATACTCCTATCTGGAAATCCGGTACACTTCCTGAAACGATTGTTGAAGCAATGCTTGCAATCTGCGAGAAGAAAATAATGTACAGAGAATTTTCTGCTGCAATTTTTGTTGACATAGAGAAAAAGAAAAATAACACTACAAGGTTAATAGGTCCGCCACCAATTCCAAGGAAAGAAGACATAATTCCAAGAAATACACCAATAAGAACACACACAATTGCATTTTCTACTTTATAAGTCTTAATTTTCGCCTTATAAACCGTATAAATAAGTGTTCCAAGTGTTACGATCAAAAGACACAGTGCCTGAACTGCTCCTACCTTGTTTGGATCACTGCTCAAAGATTTCACATAAGAAAACAGCCATTTCCCGATCAGACCACCAACCGCTGCCCCTATTGCAAGCGGTAAACCGGTTTTCATGGAAACATGTGATTCTCCACTGATTTTGTTTTTCAAAACAGAATATGTTGTCATAGACAATACCGTACATCCTGACAAAAAGCTGATGGCTGTTACATCCAGCACTCCAAAAGAATCAAGTACCGGTTTGATGATGACTCCGCCACCAATACCGCAGATTGCACCAACAATAGATGCACCAAAACATACGACTAAAAATATAAGATAAATCATTTCTCATTTCTCCTTTCAAACCCATCTGCAATTCTTCTAAGTAAGATCACTGCAAAAATTGATAAAATAAACTCTGAAACAAAACCGGCATAGGTTATTCCTGATGCCTGGAAAATTTTATTCAGGATCATGATTGCTGGTATCTCAAAAACAATCTTTCGCAGAATTGCAAAAACAAGTGCTGTTTTTCCCATTCCAACACTCTGAAACACACTGACTGCCAGAAAATCGACCAGCATAAATGGCATACACGTACAGAAACCACGTAAAAACATTGCACCGTATGTAATAACCTCTTCATTTTTCATAAACAGTCTGATCAGGGATGGTGCAAAAATCCAACATAATATCATAATAAGAACCATACACGGCACCAGAAGTTTCATAACTGTTTGAATTGTTTCCTCAAAACGCTGTTTATTTTTGCTTGCATAAGAGTATCCCACTAACGGCATTACTCCCTGCGTTCCTCCAAGTGCAACCTGAATTGGAACCATATACACTTTTTGTGCAATGCCGACTGCTGCTACCGCAGAAGAACCATATCCAGCAACAAAATTGTTTAAAATGGTCATTCCTGTTACATTTAAAAGATTTTGAATCGCTGCCGGTATTCCAACTTCCATTACACCAAAAACAATCTCTTTTGTCAACGACAGATACTTTGGATTCAGATTTATGTTTGTTTTCTTTTTTCTTACCATAAGAAGGACAAAAAAGTAACAGCATGCAAAACAGTTTGATAAAAAAGTTGCCAGACCTGCACCTGCTGCACCCATGCCCAATCCCCATGGGAGGATGAAAAACGGATCAAGAATCATATTTAGAATACATCCGCTCATAGTTCCGATACTCGCATGCAAGGATGCGCCTTCTGCTCTGACCATATATCCCATGACGACATTTAAAATTGTTGGTATCGCACCACATACAACTGCCCAGTTCATATATGCGGTTGTTGCTGCCGCTGTATTTATATCTCCTCCAAGAAGAACTACAAACGGCTGCATAAAAATATAACAGAGTGCAGACAATAGAGCTCCACTCACAACTGTTCCATAAAAACCCAAAGATGCACTTGCGCATACTGTCTTTAAATCTCCTCTTCCAAGTGCCCTGCTCATCATACTTGATGAACCGATTCCAAACAGATTAATCACAGCGTTAAATGCCAGAAGTGCCGGTGCTGCCAATGCAACTGCCGCATTCTGGATTTGATCATTCATCATTCCGACAAACAGAGTATCTGCCAGACTATACAGCACCGTTACAAGTGCACCTATAATCGTTGGAATCATCATTGTCTGAACTGCCTGTGGAACCGGAGTTTCTTCAAATAATTTTTTGTTTGTATTTTGCACAAATATTCCTCCAGAAATTTATTCCTGTCCTTTATGATATTCCGTTCAAAGAAAAACGAGTTGTAAAAACAACTCGTTTTTCTTTGATTAGGGTATATTTTTTATAAAGGAATTTCACTACACTCCCATAAAAGAATTGTCATGAATTTTGCATAGTGATTAGCAGCATCCACATCCGCCATTGTTATGACGATGTCCGTATTCATCCATGCAGTCATCTTCCGGATTCTTCATGCAAAGATGAACAGCTGCTTTCTTGAATGTCATAGGAAGCGCTAAGATGTTCGGGTTGCTTCCAACAAATTTCTTCTCAGCATCTGCTAAAGCTTCTTCAAATGTAGCTCTTGTCTTAAGACCCATTCCTCTTGCATATCCCGGTTCCTCAGCACCAACAATATAGATTGCACTTGTATTCATCTCAGCGATATGTCCACAAGACATCATAGAAAATCCGTGGAATGGATGGAATGCGTTTGTAAAACGGTATTTACGGATATATTCTTCATTTGTTGCGAAATATTCACCATAACGGTTCATATCCGGCAACGTATTCATATGATCATGCTGGAATAATTCATACTGTTCTCTTAAATATGGCCATAATTCATCATGGAAGTATCCGTTACAGATAGATGAGCAGATGATTACACAGTTGTCACTCATAACACGTTTAAATCTTAATACCTGTGCACTCAATGCCTGCATCATCATGATCGGGTTTGTTCCCATTCCATCACCATAGTGGAATTTCTGTGGCATACCGAATACAAGTACATCGTATTTCTTCTCTGCCCAGTGCACATAAGTTCTCTTATCTGCAAGTTTCCAGCTGATCGGCATCATTTCTTTTGCATATCCGGAATAAATTGCAATCTGTCTTGAACATGTATCAAGTACAGCATCACAACAGAAGAATGGATGTCCCATCTTCTCTTCCATATGCATACTGATCTCATTGAATTTATCACGCATTAAGCTTCCGCCATTAACCGGTGTAAAGTCGTCTCTGTGCATAACAGAAGGTACATGATGGCTTGCAATACATCTCCAGTTTGTGATACCTGTTGCACTGTGTTTGTATCCGCCTGAATATCCACCATATGGATTTCCCTGTACATGACCGATTAGAATTGGAATATCACAGTCAAATACATATTTGTTCATGTATACCGGATCACCTCTGTGAGTTGTTCCAAGATATACCATATGCTCCTGATCCTCACTGTCATGGCTGATGATCTGACCTGTATGCCAGAATTCGTTGAATAATTCTTCACCGAAAATTGCCTTTGCGTCAGATTCTTTACTTCTTGGATGTAAACCATTGGAAATAATGAACAGAATATCTTTCTTCTCAACACCTGCCGCATAAAGTTCTCTTAAGATGTATTTGATACTTAATTTTCTATGGCTAGTTGCCTGTTCTCCACCTTTAACACGGTCTGGAACGATAAATGTAACAGTGCTTCCTTTGTGAGCAAGCTCTGTTAAAGTTGGCATTCCGATTGGATGAGCAAGACTCTCTAAATAAGCTTCTTCTAATTTATCCTCTGGAATATAATCCGGATCTTTTACTGTTTCACCAGGGATAAAAATATCAGTATTATCTGGCAATTCAGCTGTCATAGTTCCCTGGCCATATTCGAAATCGATCTTCATATCTTTGTTCTCCTTTTCATTCATAGTATAATTTACCGTAATCCGGGAAACATTATTCTTCTCTGTTTCCAGGATTCATATTTATGTTCTGTGTCTTGTTCAAATTCTTGGGTTATTTACCCATATAAAGGCGGATGATCTCAAGGTATTCTTCCGGATAATATCCGATCTCACCCTGGAATCTTGTAAGTGCGATCAGTCCTCCGTCGATTTCATCGATAGAAGCGAGCATTGCTGCATTATCCTGCTTTAATCCACCACCGTATACAATATCCATACCACCAGTCTGTTCTTTTACAAAACGTGCGATCTTAGTGATGTAGTCTTTTCCTGCCGGTGTTTTACCAGGTCCGATTGACCAGATTGGCTCATAGGCGATCACGACTTTAGATTTGTCAACATCTTTTAATCCGATCTCAAGCTGTTTGCCTAATACTTCCTGCCACTGATCCTGCTCTTCACTCTTTTCTCCGATACAATAAAGAACTGTCATTCCTCTTTCAATGGCACATTTGATCTCCTGATTTAACAGGCGGTTCACTGCATCTGTATCTGTCACTCCTGCTTCTGCAAGAATTCCGGCCTTATCGTTACGTTCTTCACAATGTCCGATGATTGTTGTCTCACATCCTGCCGCAACCATTGCAGATGCCGGTCTGTTTGTTGTAAATGCACCAAAATTGCCACCTACTGCAGTGTCTGCTCTGTAAACGCTCTGGCATCCAACCTTGATCGGGCTGTCCTCTGTTTTTGCTTTTGCTGCATTTAAAAGGTGAACCTCCGGAAAATACATTGCAAATTCTACTTCTGAACGATCATATTTTTTCAGTTCGTCCTGTGTATTCTTTACAATATACTCTGCCCAGTCAGCAACCGGTGCAATACGGTTTACTCCACCAAATTCTGTTGGAACATCAAATCTTTTTAAATTCAGATAAATATGTTTCATGGATTTTCCTCTCTATCTGGTATGGATACCGGAAGCACCCGCTGCATCTCCGGCATCCATTATGATCAACTTACTCTTTCTTAGATTCCTGCTTTTCTGTAACGTTCTGCCATCTCGTCGATTGTAACGCGTTCTACCTTCGGTGCTTTTCCGTAGCTTCCGAACTTCACAAGTAATGGTGCGATTGCTTCTTTTACACCATCTTCAATGCATGTACAGATTCTTGCAACATCATCATCCGGAACATTTCCGTACATAATTGTATCCATGATCGGTGTGATGAATGCACGAGGATCAAATGCTGATTTCTTTGTCTCTAATAATTCATAGATCTGACCTACAGATGCACTGTTTCTAAGAGCAGCATCTTTTGCAAAAAGCTCTTTCATATTTCTTGTAACTGCCAGACGAAGATCTGTATCAACATTGATCTTATTAATGCCGCAGTGGCTTACTTCTACAAGCTGGTCTACATCGATTCCGTATGCATTTGTGATCTCTCCGCCAAGGGCATTGATCTCTTCTACAATATACTGTGGAACAGTAGAAGAACCATGGCTTACAAGATATCCCTCAATTCCTTCATGTAACATACATTCCTTGATCGCGATTGCAATTTCCTTACGGATCACTGCATTCTTGCCTTTGTTTGCACCGTGCATGGTACCATAGCTGATCGCTAATGCATCAACACCTGTTTTCTTGAAGAAATCAATTGCACTTAGTGGATTTGTGTAAGTACTTGTTGCTGCGAATACATGATCTTCAACACCTGCTAACACACCAAGCTCACCTTCTACTGTAACACCTCTCTCATGAGCGTATTTTACAACTTCACGTGTCAGTTCTACGTTCTCATCGAATGGAAGAGAGCTTCCGTCGATCATGACACTTGTATATCCGCCTTCGATCGCAGCGATACAGGAATCGAAATTCTTACCGTGATCTAAATGAAGTGCAACCGGAATATCACTGTCTGCCGCATATTTCTTTACTGCTGCTCCGATATTCTTAGCTCCTGCTTTCTTATCCTCTAATGTAGAATTAGCGAAATCTGTACGTCCACCCATAAATCCATTTGCAAGATCAGCTCCCTGAATGATCGCAGGGCTTCTTAAAATCTGATGAACATCTACAGCTGCTTTTACCTGGCATACAGCATTTACATTAAATGCACCCTGTGCATAACCATTCTTATCTGCTGCATCCAAAATTGCTCTCATTGGTACTAACATAATAATCCTCCTTGTTTTGCGAAGCAAAATGCGACTGCCCTTGCAGGAGCAGAGGATTTAGCCTCCTTGTTTTGCTTACTATTGATATATGTTATTAGTTAAAAGAAATCATCTTAGGCAGTTCACCACCGATCAATGGTTTACACCATTCCTTGAACGCTTCCGTTACACCATTGCCCTCTTCATTAATAAATTCATCCGGCATGGTTCTCTCATACATCATGACTTTATCGATATCTACTAAAAATGGTTTCATCACATATGGTTCTGTAGAAACACGCTCAAATGCTACCATCTTTCCGGATTCACCATTCATGATCGCTTCGCAGGCCATCTTTCCTGCAAGCACTGCTTCTTCACGGTCAACAGGACTCTGTTCATGTGCGGCTGCACGGCCTACCAGACCCGGTTTCTCACCTCTTGCTTTGTATCCGAGCTTCTTAATAACAAGATTAGCAAGGTGCTGGCTGACATCACCAAAATAAGTTGCACGTCCAACCTGGAAGATTGGCTCAACAATTGGCTTTCCGTCTTTATCTCTTAAACCTTCACTTGCAACTACTACGATTCCGCTCTTCTTCTCAAGAAGCTTCTTCACGTCATCAAGGAATTTCTCCTCATCAAACGGACGCTCTGGAAGATAAATAAGATCCGGACCAACACCATCTCCATCGTCTGCCAATGCACTTGCTGCTGTAGTCCATCCTGCATTTCGTCCCAATGCCTCTACAACAACTACGTGGATTGGAAGTCCTTTGACATCTGCTGCCACTTCCTTCACACTCTGTGCCATATATCTTGCAATGCTTCCGTATCCAGGACTGTGGTCTGTGATCGCAATGTCATTATCATGAGTCTTCGGAATGCCCATTACTCTGATATCTAATCCTCTTGCCTGACAGTTCTTATAAAGCTTTCCGCAGGTATCCATACTTCCGTTGCCACCATTGAAAAGTACGTATTTAATATTCTTCTTTAACAGTACTTCGATCATTCTGTCGTATTCTGCCTGCTCAATCTGATCTCTGGATGTTCCGATCGCACTTCCCGGCGTATTCAGTAAAAGTTCTAACTTTTCGTCCGGAACCTTTTCCAGTTCAATAAGTTCTTCGCGCATCAGACCGCCAGTGCCATTCTTAGCGGCATAGATATGTTCGATCTCTTTATACTTTTTTGCTTCCTTTACTGCACCGTACAGTGATGCGTTGATCACAGATGTCGGACCACCACCATGTACGATCAGTATATTCTCTCCCATAGTTTTCTCCTCCTGATTTGAAGTATTTGTCTGCTATTTTGGTTGACTGCAAACAGAAACTGTGTTGCTGAAATTATAAAATTCCGACACTTCTTACGCTGTTTACATTATAACACATCCGTCACAAATTTTGCGTGGCATTTACGCAAACGTTTGTGATGTTTCACCAATATTTTATCACAAAAAACTTCGGACGTTCATTACAAGTCCGAAGCTTTTTGTGTTCCATATTCCATGATATGATTAAACATAGTTTTTATTTTCCAAGTGCCTCAAACATCCACTTTTTATAAGCCTCTACTCCCGGCTGGTCAAATGGATTTACACCCATGATCTTGCAGGACAAATAACATGCGAACTGGAAGAAATAAAATAACTGTCCAAAATGATAAGCATCCAATTCATCCACTTCTATCGTAAGACAAGGGAGTTTTTTGCTATGTGCTGCCACAGTTGCATGATATGCGGCTTTGTTGATCTCCCAGAAATCTTTTCCATCCAGATAATCAAAATAATCTTCCTTGTCATCTGGCTTTACAACCAAAGATGAATTCTGTTTTTTCACATCAAGGAATGTCTCAAACATAATCGGTGATCCATCCTGGATGTACTGGCCTACAGAATGCAGTTCCTCCGAAAATTCTCCTGCCACCGGAAAAACTCCTTTATTATCTTTTCCTTCACTTTCTGCAAAAAGCTGGATCCACCATTTATAGAAGAAACGGAACTGAGGCTCAAAGCTTGAAAGCATCTCCACACGGTATCCTTCTTTATAGCAGAGATTTCTAAGACATGCATACTGATATGCAATATTCTTTTCGGCACTCTCTTCATGTACACGGATCTGCATATCTCTTGCTCCCTTTACAAGTTCACGGATATCAATTCCGGCTACTGCCATTGGAAGCAATCCGACATTTGTCATTGCTGTGTACCTTCCACCTACATTTAATGGGAACTCTAAAAATGTATATCCGTATTTGGTGCAGAGTGCTTCCAGAGAACTTCCGACTGTACCGGTAGCAATGATTCTTTTTCCAGCTTCCTCACCGTATGTTTTTTCCATATATTTTCTTAAAATACGGAAAGAGGAACCCGGCTCTAATGTTTCGAAATTCTTTGCAATACAGTCAATGTAAATGGATTTTCCCTCTAATTTCTTCATCATGCGGTTCATTGCATCCGGAGAGAGCGTATTTCCGGCATAGATAATTTCCGGTGCATCATCCTTCCTTAATGCCTCGATCACGGAACGGGCTGCATTGTTTGACCCACCTACTCCGATCAGAACAAATGCATCTGCATTTTCACGGATTTCTTTTGCAATTTCTTCCAGACGTTTTATATTCTCTTCGCCTGCCCACTCTTCTGTGTCAAGCCATCCCTGACTGTCTGCATAGCAGGTCTCCCCTGTTTTTGCTTCTTCAAGTATTCTGATATTTTCTGATGCGATCACATCAACTGCTTTTTTCTGATCTTCCGACTGATTGTGAATGATTAAGTTTAACATATCTCTCCTCCTACATCATGAGTATATACCATAGCTTTGATTGTTGTATTATTTCTTATACGCAGTTCTTCCGTATTCGATTTTAAATTATATAGCTATTTAAAAATAATAATCACCAAATTATTTTTAATGTTATCTTAGCATAATGTCCTTACATATTGTCATGAGGCAAGTTATAGTTCTCGCTTACAGCAATTATATTTTTTCATCTTTGTTACTGCATGTTTTTCATTTACTGTCTGATCAGGCAATCATCATTGCACGCAATACCCCGACACATTCATATTCTCTTTTTCCTGCACCCATTCCTACTTTCTCTATCACAAACTGCTCCGGGAGCTGTTCACTCGTGCGAAGTGCAGCGGCAATCGCTGCTCCTGTCGGTGTCACTAACTCTCCATCTACATTTGTAATATGCAATTTCAAATGATGATCTGTTATAATATTCGCTACTGCCGGAACCGGAATCGGAAGCAGACCATGCTGGCATCGCACCATTCCTCTTCCTTCATTTAACTGAGGGATATAAACTTCATCAAAATTTAAACTGTCTGCACATACTGCAGCGGCAACAATATCAACAATTGAATCTACCGCACCAACCTCATGAAAATGCACCTGTTCAAGTGGTACACCATGTGCTTTTGCCTCTGCATTTGCAAGGATTTTTACGATTTTGCATGCAAGTTCTCTGGCACTGTCTGTCATAGATGCATGTCCGATAATGTGAATAATATCCTCCGGGCTTCTATGCTCATGGTGATGATGTTCGTCATGGTGGTGGTCCTCATGGTCGTGATAGTGTTCATCATGATAATGGTTCTCATGGTCGTGATGGTGTTCTTCATGGTGATGATCGTCATGATGATCTCCATGCAGATATTCCATATCATGATCATGATTTTCATGTGCATGATCTAAAATAACATTAAAATCACACGCATCCAATCCTGATTTTTTCACTCTCGTAATCTCCGTTTTAAATCCATCTACAGGAAGACTTTGAAGTGCCTCTTCCATTTTTTTCTGATCTGCTCCCAGATCAAGCATAGCTCCTACAAACATATCTCCACTAATTCCGGAACCACATTCCAGATATAACTTATTCCCCATTGTGTATTCTCCTTTTTCTTGCAGATTTATTGTTCTATCATGTATTACATACTTCTGTTTTGTGCCTTTATTTTAACACAGTTTTCGTAAAAAAGAACGCAAACATTTATCAAACGTTTGCGTTCTTTTTTATAAACTTTTTCCTAATTTTAATACCATGTAATTCATCCTAAAACAAGTGTTCAATATTCAATTCTCTTATAATCTGCACGATCTCTTTTGTTCTGCTGCAACCAAATTTGCGAAGCAGACCTTTGATCTGTGTCTTTATCGTACTTACCTCCACACTGCGTGCTTCTGCAATCTCATGTACCTTATACCCCTGTAAAAGCAACTTTATCATCTCACGTTCTGTTGCAGTAAGTTTTGAAATATTATTTATGAAAAAAAGCAGACTCTTCTCACTCTGCTGAAGTCTGGCATATTCCTGCATCACAGTCTCATGGATCTTATTTGACATAATTGGATTCCCTTTGAGAGCACAGCGGATATGGTAAAGTATTTCTTCATCCTCACATCCTTTTACAATATAATCAAGTGCTCCTGCACCCATGGCTGTCACGATCATCTCGCGGGTCTCATGTGCTGTCAGAAAAATAATTCCGGCTTCCGGGTCAGCCTCCCGTATTTCCTGCGTTGCTAAAATACCTGCATTCATTGTCTCCATTTCGATATCCATCAATATCAGATCATACTCTGTGTTTCTGGCAAGATTTACAATCTCTTTTCCTGAAGAAGCAGTCCCTACAACCTCCATATCCCGTTGATTGTTGATCAATTCTGTAAGATCCTCTCTTAAAAGCTGAAAATCATCAGCGATCAAAATCTTTTTCTTATCTGCCATTTTCTTCTCCTGTCTGTTATCTATTCGTACTTTGGAATTAAAATATAGAATTTACTTCCCTTTCCCTCTGTACTTTCCACTCTCATTTTACCCAGATGGCTTTTTACAACCTCTCTGACATAATATAAGCCCATTCCCCAGTTATAGTTAGAATTTTTGCTGGAATAAAACGGATCGAAAATCTTCTTTATCTGACTCTTTGACATTCCAAGTCCATTATCACTGACCTCGATCAAAGTATATAGTCTTTCATTCCTGCATTTTAAGCATACCTGCCCTTCTTCTCCCCGTTCTGCAGCTATGACGGCTTCTTCTGCATTGATCAGGAGGTTATAGATTGCCTCACACAAATGATCCTTATCTGCAAGAACCATAAACACTTCCTCGTTTTGGATGCGCACTCCCGCATCCGGAAATTTATTGTGAAACCGTTCTAATGTCGTGTCTATGATCTCCTGAATATTAACCGGCATCATCGTAATGGAATTAGATTTTACACTGCGGTACAGTTCCTCAATTCTTGTAAACATTGTATCGTTTGTAGCCCGGAGTGCATCAATACATTCTTTCAGCTTCACCGTATCCGGCTCCGGCTGGCTGTAAATCTGGTCAATTCTTTTATAAATAACCTTGTTGGCAAGAAGCTGATTTTTCATGCTGTGAACGAACATGGAAACTCCTACCCTCACTGTATCGAATTTCCGTTCCATCACAACATCCGTCATGGCAACTTCATAATCACCTTTTGTATATTTAAATAGACTGTAAAAGCCAAGCACAGCACAAATGATATTTACAATCACAAGCATAATATAACTTGCCAGAGACGGATTAATCTGAAGATATCCGATTCCCCTATTCCATGCGATCGAATACCCGTAAAAGAGATAAACCTGCCCCGGATCCTGATGATAGTAAATAAGATAAATTGCCGAAATCGACACCAAAAAGATTACTGTCTGCTGAAATTGCCTCTTCAAAAACAGAATTGAAATGGAAAAATACTCGATTAATAAAATCACCACAGATACTGTCAGATATAGATTGATCCAGATCATATTTCCTTTTGCTATAATCTCCTGCATACTTTCCCTGTTATGAACAATCATTCTATAAACTGATGGAAAGTAAAGAATCAGCGACATGATCGGTATGACCCTTGATAATTTAACCCATGTTTTCCGCTTTCTAAGTCCCGGAAGCATTGAATAATTCATTGCAATCCTCAGCAAAAAAAACGGAAACAGAGACCTGCCTATGGCAATCAGATATCCCAGCTGACCTAATGTGATCAGGAAATACTGCATCTTCCGATATATGTTTCTTGAAAAATACAGAAATGTTAATACTTCCTGTGAAATGCCACCTTTTTTTGCAATAAAAAGCATAACACCACATAATTCCAACATAAGACTTGTACAAAGTCCCAGCCATAAGATGGAATCTTTATTTTTTCTGTAAATGATCAAGAATACAGATGCAATAACTAAGCTGAATGCCAAAATAAGTAACATGTTTTTGTCTCCTGTTTCCGTTTTCTTAAATCTTTTAACAAAAAAATATTCAGTTATATTTTAACACTATTTTTTGTTTTCTTCTACCTCTCTATGAGATTTCCTCCAACAAATACATCTGCGATGTCATTCTCCGCATCTAAAAGAACGATATCTGCATCTTTTCCATCTGCAATCGATCCTTTTTTATCATATACTTTGATAAGTCTGGCTGGATTCTCTGAAAGAAGCGGTAAAATCTCTTCCAGACGTTTTCCTGTAAATGCAAGAAGATTTTTCAAAGCAACATTTTGTGTTAAGGTACTTCCGGCTCTTACTCCGTTTTCCAGCTTTGCATCACCATCTTCAACAATAACATCGTTTACTCCAAGTTTATATCTTCCATCCGGTAGACCTGCAGCCATAATTGAATCTGTGATTGCAACTACTTTGTCAAGTCCTTTCACTTTCAAAAGAAGACGTACTGTACCAGGGTGAAGATGTCTTCCATCACAGATCGCCTCACAGTAAATATCAGATTCTAATGCAGCTCCCATAATTGCAGGGAAATGCTGATGTAAAAGTTTCATCGCATTAAATGTATGTGTACAGCATTCTGCACCGTTGTTGATTGCTTTCCAGCTTGTATCATAATCTGCTCCGGAATGTCCGATTGCAACAGTAATACCAAGCTCTTTCATTGCCGGAATGTCATCAATAAGTCCTTCTACTTCCGGAGAAATCGTAATATAACGGATGTTTCCTTCTGCTCTGTCCTGATATTCTTTCAGAAGTGGCATATTGGCTTTCTGAAGAAGATGCTCCGGCATAGCCCCCTTGTACTCTGAAGACAAAAATGGTCCTTCCAGATGAATACCAAGTAAATTTGCTCCTTTATGCTCCATCTTCTGATGTTTCTTATATTCATCAATGCACCATTCTGTCTGTTCTTTTGTATCAGTCAAAACAGAACATAACCATGAAGTCGTTCCATTTCCGGCTGCAAAACGGCAGATTTTCTCATAATCTTCTGCTGTTGCCGCATTAACATCTACACCTACTGCACCATGTGTATGTACATCAATAAATCCAGGCACTACTTTCTTTCCTGCTGCATTATACACTTCTGCCCCATCTTCAATTGGTGCATCCGGTGGTAAAATAATAAGTTTACCATCTTCAATTTTAATTGTTTTCTTTAAAAAACGATGTTCAATATAAACTTCTCCATTTACGATATATCTGCTCATGATTTTTTCTCCTCTTCTTATACAATAAACTGCCACACAAAATTATGTGCGGCAGCCTTTTTATTCTTTTTTATTCCGGAAGATTAGCAACAAACTCTGTAAATTTAATATTGATGTCCGGATGATCCTGCAATAAGCTTACAGGGAAATGTGCTGTTTTTTCGCCATAAGCTGCATGTCTTACAACACTTCTGTGCCAGTCTCTGAAACATCCTAATCTGATTTTTCTTGCATGAGCGATTTCATTAATGCCGATTGTGATACAGTAATGTGGCATATCATCTAATGCACCATTTAAATCACCAATTGAATTCACAGCTCTTGTTTCTTTTGAGATTTCAAGAACTCTTGTATGCTGAGCCAGGAACTCATCCGGTGTCATTGTATCAGAAGCCTCATTGAATGCAACATGACCATTAATTCCGATTCCCCCGAAGCAAATATCTACTCCACCAAGTTTTTCGATCATATCCTGAATATGTGTCAGGTTTTTAGGATCCGGGAAAATTCTCTGTTCTTCCGGCATTACGAGTTCTGGTTTAATTTTGGTGTAAACCGTTCTGTCCATAAATCCACGGAAGCTCAATTTATCCTCTTTGTCAATCCATTCTTTATCATCTGTCAGGTATTCATCCATATTAATAAACCATACATTTTTCAGGCTGATATTCTGCTCATTTACCATATCTACAAAATACGGATACTGTCCTACAGGACCTACAGGGCAGATAAATACTGTATTCTCACCAAGAGCATTTTTACGTTTGATTTCTTCTACCATTTCATCTGCCATTGATTTAAATACAGCAGCATTATCTTCCATAACGATCAATGGTATTTTAGGTGCTTTCAAAAGTTCTTCTTTATTATAGTAATAATAATCATGTTTCATATTTTTAAGCCTTCTCTCTTTCCTAATGTTGCAAAAACCCTGGGAACAAACTTTCGCTGTTCCACAGGGGTTATTCCTTCACAAAAATTATTCTGCTAAAGCTTCTTTCATTAAATCAAACATTACGTAATTTTCCAATGGAACTTCTTCCTCTACGTCTCCACTGTCAATAAACATCTGCTGCTGTTTCTGATAAAGTGCTGCAATAGAGCCATCATCCAGCCCTGCTTTAATATCATCTGCACTAAACCATGTAGCATCATTGGTTTCTACCATGCAACTGTCAGCATCTTTTGCACACTGTTTTGCGTATAATCCAACTGCGTACTCCCAGTTTTCAGGCTGTGAAGAATACTCCATTGCTTTGTATAAAGCTCTGCTGAACCTTAACAGAATATCCTGATTTTCTTCTGCATATCCTGGCAGGCAAATCCAGCTTGAAAGGTTTACGGAATCCGTTGCGAACTCTAATTCAACTGCGTCTTTATTATTTTCAAGAATCTGATTGCTGTATGGATTCCATGCAAAACATGCATCAACTGTACCAGAAGACATAGCTGCTACCATATTTGTTGCATCCATTTCATATGCCTCAATGTCATCCATTGTAAGACCTGCTACCGCAAGAGCTCCATTTAAAGCTGTCTCAGATGAAGAACCTGCTGTATAAGCAATTTTCTTACCTTTCAAGCTGGCAAGATCATCTGTAGATTCTACACCTGATGATGGAAGAACGATAATTCTGTCTGTGCTATGTACAGAACTTGGTGCGAAAATAGTTGCCTGTCCTTTAATGCAAAGTTTATGAGCTCCATGTCCGATGTAAGCAAGGTCGATACTTCCGCCTTCCATTGCCGCAATCTCAGATGGTCCATCTGCAAACTCCCAAAGTTTGATATCAAGACCTTCCTCTTCAAAGTAACCCTTGTCAATACCTGTTAATATAGACCAGAGTGATGCATAGTTCGGCATGTAGGCTACATTTAAAGTCACCTTTTCTACTGGCTCTTCTGTTTTTTCAGCCTCCGTAGCCGGTGTTGCCACCTCTGTAGCTGCTAGTTTGGCATCCGATGTTGAAGCCGGCTCTTCTGTTTTGCTTCCACAGCCTGCAAGCATAGTGCCTACAAGTGCTCCTGCTAATAATAAAGCAGATACCTTTTTCATAATACGTTTCATACAATATCCTCCTTTGATATATTTTAATCGCCCCACGACGACTAAAGTTTCATTTATTTACGAACTTCCAGGAACTCTTTATAAACTTCGTTCCATATTTCTGCTTTTAATTCAAGGAAACGAGGATCCGATTTTGTTTCCTGCGTTCTTGGATATGGAATGTCAATATTTACAATCTTTTTGATACGTCCTGGTCTGGCACTCATAATCACAACACGCTGTGCCAGAATGATTGCTTCATCAACATCATGCGTAATAAAGAAACATGTTTTCTTCTCTTTCTCCCACGTATTCAAAAGTTCTGTCTGAAGCTGAACTCTTGTCTGAGCATCCAATGCACCAAACGGTTCGTCCATCAAAAGTACCTCCGGGTTCGCCGCATATGCACGGGCAATCGCAACCCTCTGTTTCATACCACCGGAAAGTTCTTTTGGATATGAATTTTCAAATCCTTCCAGTCCGACTGCTTTGATATACTTTCTTGCAATTTCCTCAGCCTGATTTTTCGGCATTTTCTTCATTTCCGGACCGAACATAACATTTTTCAATACGGTTCTCCAAGGAAACAATGCATACTGCTGGAAAACAACACCTCTTTCCATTCCTGTTCCCTCAATCGGCTTTCCATCAAGATATACCGTACCGCTTGTCGGTTCCAGCAATCCAGCGATAATATTAAGCAATGTAGATTTACCACATCCAGATGGTCCAACAACACAGATAAATTCATTTTCTGCAATATCAAGATTTGCTCCGTTTAATGCGACCATCTTTCCCTTGCTTGTATCATATTCTTTATATACATTTTCGATTTTTAATTTATTGTCTCCTGCCATCTTGTCAGTTTCCTTTCTATCCAATCAACTACTTTAACCAAAAGAAGTCCAATAATACCAAGTAAAATAATGTACATTAACATCGGTGCAGATTCAAATGAGTTTGATAATGATCTGATTCTCATACCGATACCTGCCTGCGCTCCTGTTGACTCAGCCGCAAGCAATGTTGTAAGTGCTGCGCCAAGTCCAAGACGAACAGCCGTAATGATAAATGGAACTGTTGCAGGACAAATAATTTTTGTAAAAATTGCAAAATCATTTGCTCCTAAAACTCTAGCGGCTTTAATTAATGTAACATCAATATTTTTGATTCCCTGATAAATTGTGATACTCATTGTCATAAATGTACAAATCCAGATCAAAATAATTGCCGGTTTCTGTCCAACGCCAACTGCAATTACAAGAAGTGGTGCGTATGCCAGTGCAGGAATGTTACGAATAAAGTTAATCCATGGTTCAATAATCTTCTGTACAGGTGTATACCATGCCATTAAAAATGCAACTGGTAAAGAAGTCGCAAATCCAAGTCCGAAACCTGCTGCCACGCAGAACATACTGCTTTGGATATCTTTAAAAAAGACTCCTCTGTCAATCATTGTTTTAATGCTCTGACAAACTACCACAACATTCTGGAACGCTCTGCTTGTTGATGGAATAATTGATAAGATATACCAGAACAGCATAGCCACTGCAAATGAGATCAGTAACCAGACTCTCTTTGGTATTTTATCTGCCAGAGATTTGTTTTTGTTATTCATAATACCGTCTCCTTCCCTTTCGGAACTTCTTTCTTGATTCAAAGTATAGACCTCTATTTTGTTTTTGATAAGGATGAACTTTTTTCATCCTTTTTAAGAAAGGCGTCTGGCAAAAAAACTGCCAGACACCTTTGTCTGAAATGACGGTAACACAAATCGTCACTTTATTAATCTAGTTCTTATCTTTGTATTCTTCAAAAGCATTGATTCCATAGGGGAGCAAATATGGGGGCAGCTTATTTAATATTGTTCTGCAGCACTCCACGCAGCCCTTCCAGATACTTTCTGCATTCCGGGAG